>QWCY01000426.1_pt1 | contig 69231 bp, 62 predicted proteins | sample 1972631 | NCBI WGS metagenome assembly QWCY01 (sample SAMN09866696, study PRJNA288562) | Human gut metagenome isolate pre1_stool, whole genome shotgun sequencing... | isolation source: gut | host: Homo sapiens | place: USA: California
GACGAATTTGTGAAACAGAATGCTGATTCGGTGCTTTCCCATTTCCCAACGAACTTATCTGCGATGCAAACTATTTCCAATTACAACACGTCCATAGCTCTTTATGTGTTAAGGCAATGTAATGTTCCTTCTCCTGATGATTTGCCGCAATACCCACAAGCCAATGCTTTGTATCGTCAAATGCTGGAAGGCTATGAGAAGCTGGACAACCTGGGGTATGCGGAAATGCCGAAGGAGGCTTACAAGGAATGGCTTGAAAGCCTTGAAGTGGAAATGTTGGACCCTGAGAATCAACCATCGATTATTATACAAACTACAAAATAATAGGATTATGAGAAAAAGTTTTCTTTTATTTTCAGTATTGGTGTTGACAGTATGTGTGTATGCCCAACAACCCTTTGCTAAATATGGGTATAAGGTTAAAGTTGCTACCTTTAGTGGTGGGCGTTATGACGAGTTCCATGATAAGACGAGGATTGTGGAAATTGGCTCGGTAAAGTTTGATACGAAGACTGGCAAGATTGTGGGGTATGTTGATAATAATGGGGAAACTGAGGATGGGATGAAAGCACAGACTGTCAGCCGATTCCTTTCAATTGACCCATTGGCTGAAAAGTATTATTCGATTTCTCCTTATGCGTACTGCAATAATAACCCTTTAAGATATATTGATCCTGATGGGAAAGACTGGTATAGTTATCAAGATAAAGATGGTAATACTGTTTATACCTATAATGCTGATATCCATTCGCAAAAAGCATTGGATAAAGTAATGGAGGGTGCCACATATCATGGAAAGACTCATAATGATGGTAATACATATTATAGTTTGTTTGGTTGGCAATTTGAGTCTGGGAGTATGGAGGGCAAAATTATGGGAAAGATGGATGATGCTATAATAAATTATCAAGCCGCCAGTTCTCAAAAGTTTGACTATTATGGGAATCCACTTACTCCCTCTGAAAAAGAAACGGATTTTGACATTGGCTTATATGCCTCTTCTTCAGTTATGACAAGCCAAAAATACACGAAATTCAATATTGAAGGAGGATATGCTGTTTATTATCAGGTCGAGAAAGGAGTTAATAATAAAGCTAAATTTGGTTCAGCAGGATATTTGAATGAAGGAAAAGTTGTAGGAATGTCAAATAATGGGCAAGGAGACTTAAAGGATGGCGTCCCATTAAGGTTTGAACGCACAAGAACTGAAGGGAACAAAGCCAGATATGCTGCAGATATGGTTTTTACTAATCCGACAACAGCTAAAAAAATAAATCAATTATATGACAGACTGTTTAAAAAATAAAAGCAAGAAGCTGCTAATGAATATTTTTTTTGTATTAGTTGCTTTTTCCTCATTATCTACTTACGCTCAATCTGAAAATTGTAATTGCAAGGAACTAATGAATGGGCAGAAAATAGATTTAAGTATTTTCAGTGATATGATGGACAGCTATTATCAATATCATTTTGAATACCCGGATAACATGAAATCCTTGATTGATTTTGAGGAACTATGCATGCAAGTGTATCCTGACCCAGAGCCTTGGAACAGTATTGCTCTTTCGTGCAATTTACCCTATTTAAAACGTAACCAATCTTCAATAGAAGTGATTAAGAGCGATACGGCAGTGATAGTTCAACAAAATGATTCAATATTGTTTAAAACTACTTTTGCTTTTGGCCCTTGTGATTGGCTTGCACTTATGGAAGAGAATCCCATCGAATATATTGGAGTCTACAGGAAATATTCTTCGCCCAGATATTTTGATGCAGCAGGTAGTGCCATCATTGACACTCATCTTTTAGATTCTATTTTTACGGAGAAAAAGCTTTTCTACCAGAAGAAGTGTTTGAAAGAAGGGAAGTTCATTTTACCTACGTACGGTAGTGTGTCTCAAACAATCCCTGTATTTACATTTTTTGATTATACTATTGACTCTGGAATTCGTTATTTTTGCAATAAAGAAGCTATCTTTAATTCACAACTTTTATTTTTTAAAGAGTTTAGTTCTTTTCTAAAAGAATTCTGTCTGCTGTACAATGTGGATAGAATTATTTTTTCATGTCCTGAATACACTGAAAAATAAAATTTAAATAAACCTTCTAATGAAAGCCTATAAATATTACCTGTTTTTTCTGCTTGTAATAAGTAGTGGTTGTACTATATTTGCATCTGCGCAACCAGTTTATTATAGTAAGGCTTATACAGAGCTTACCAATATGCTCTGTGGAGAATCTTATCTAAGTTTTAAAGAGGCTGTTTTTATTGTTGAGAATGCATATTATGATGAGGCGGTCAATAAAGATGAATTTTATGATATATTGTCGGAATATGCTACAATATGCAAAAATGTAGCAGCAACAAACCTAATACAGTATGATTTAGCGGATAAAGAATCGGTTGGTAATCATGCGGCTATTTTTAGATTTATGACAGATTCGATTCCACTTTTTTTTAATGATTCGGAGGGATTTATTCACCTTCCATTTCATTACAATTTTGATGATTATGCAGGTAATAAAGATTGGAGTAATACATTTGTTACTAAACTTTTGACATCTCATAAAGGTAATTGTCATTCTTTGCCTATCCTCTATAAACTTATTGCCGAGGAAATGGGGGAAAAGGCTTGGCTTTCGCTGGCTCCTAATCACTTCTATATTAAGTTACGAAACAAGCAGTCGGGATGGTATAATACTGAACTGACTTCCGGCAACTTTCCGAGTGATGTATGGATGAAATCGTCGGGGTATATTCATCTGGATGCTATCGTAAACGGAATCTATATGGACACTTTATCGACGAGGAATTCTGTGGCGTTGTGTTTGGTGGATTTAGCCCAGGGGTATCAGCATAAGTACCCTGATAGCTATGAGCCTGAGTTCGTGCTGAAATGTTGTGATACGGCATTGGAATATTTTCCAAACTATATTAATGCTTTGTTGCTAAAAGTGGAAACTCTTTTGGAGGTTTATCGTAAGAGTGAAGTTAAATCTAAAGATACATTCAGGGATATTGAGAATTTATACGGATATATCCATAGGCTGGGCTACAGAAAAATGCCGGATAAGATGTATGTAGAATGGCTTTCTTCTTTAAAGGATGCGAGAGGGGCATATCAAATTAAATCACAATAGCAGCATAATTATAAACTGATTGATTGAGCGCATGACAGTCTGAGTGCATGAACGCATGATCAATCAAGTAGTCAATCAAGAAACGAACTGACCATTTGACTGGGCGGTTTATCATCTGGAAGTATGAGGAAAAAGATAACATTAACTTTGCTTTGTGTTTTCCTTTTTTGAGGGGCCGGGGGTGCATGTTCCCGGACTTCCACAAAAGAGAAGTAGACGACGGAAAACCAACTAAGGGAAGCGACAACAGAAAACAAACTAACGGAAAAATGTGAAACCGCGACGGTGGAGACTAAGACCGGAAACAAAGAGAAGCGAAACATCGTTATAGAGTTTACAAAAGTGGATTATTACCCGAAGGAAGGGAAATAGTCGAATCGTTTTACAAGGTAATTTCAAAAAGCGGATAGTGTGTTCAATGAAGAAATACTTCGGAATTTGGAGACTGTAGGCGAAGAAACGACCGGAAAGGTAAAGACGAAACAAAAGGAGAATTTTAAAAAGCCTTGAAAGATAAAAGTAAACCGCCTAATACAGGGTCAAAGATTACCGGGCGAATAGTCATAAGCAATGATAAGCAGGAAGCGACAGAAACCAAAGCAACTACTGATAAAGATGAAACAACGACCGAAGCGATTACTACGACGACGGAAGAAACTACTAAAGTAACGGCACAGACCAAAGAAAAAAGTACCCGAAAATCAGCTCGTTTTTATGGGTACTTATTGGGTGCGGATTGGTAGCGGTTTTTACATTTGCAACAAAATTGTTAGAAAGTAGGGGTTGGCGGTGAATTTTTGCAGAAAAGATAACAAAAAACACCCGAAAAAGCCGTTAACGGAGTACTTTTTCGAGTGTCTTTTTAGTAATTACCTTATAGTAAAGTTTTATTGCGGTGTGTACGGGACTCGAACCCGTGACCCCATGCGTGACAGGCATGTATTCTAACCAACTGAACTAACACACCAAATATTTATTTGATTAATCAGATTTTACTGTTTACACTTCTTAAATTAATTAAGAAGCGGTGCGTACGGGACTCGAACCCGTGACCCCATGCGTGACAGGCATGTATTCTAACCAACTGAACTAACGCACCAGTATTTCATTTTAATCAGCTTTCTCTCTCGATTGCGGGTGCAAAGGTAGCTGTTTTTACGTAATTTGCAATACTTTCAAAAAGTTTTTTTGTGAATAAAATAGCCGTTTTTTGCTTTGTGCTTCATTATGAGGTGTTTCTGTTGGAATAAAAAATAGAAATTCTTTTTATTTCTTTCTCAATAGAGGAATTCTAATGCTTCAAAAGGTGTGTGTTGTTAATATATTTTCTTCGTAGATTAGACAATTGATTTTATGTGCTGCAAAAGTACGTATTTAATGGTGCGTTAAATACCTAATTAAAGCAGTATTAAAATAGATAGTTTATATCTATAAAGTACGTAGTTTTTAATTGCTTGTAATACAGTAATATACGGTGCTGTTTTGCCTCTATCTGTATCTTTGTATCTTGTTTCATGTATATTTTTCTGCCTGTCGTGCGGTTGAATACCTTAAAATGATGACATTATTTTCTTTATTTCTTTTTGAATTTTGAACTCCAATCTTTCTATCTGATCTATTTCTTGCTTTTAAAGTAAACTTTTTGCTCAAATTATTCGCTATTTTGCAATAATTAGTTATTTTTGCAAGCTAAAATCGCAGGTGGTGAAACAACGCTGCATGAATTAGTAAAATAGTAGAAACAATGATGACAACTGCCAAACTGTTATTGCACTGTCCCGATAAACCGGGTATCCTGGCCGAGGTGACAGACTTTATCACGGTAAACAAAGGAAATATTATCTATCTGGACCAGTACGTAGACCATGTGGAAAACATCTTTTTTATGCGTATTGAATGGGAATTGAAAGATTTCCTGGTTCCTCAGGAAAAGATTGAAGATTATTTTGAAACACTCTACGCCCAGAAGTATAGCATGAATTTCCGTCTCTATTTCTCAGATGTGAAACCACGGATGGCTATATTTGTATCCAAAATGTCGCACTGTCTTTTTGATATGTTGGCACGGTATACGGCAGGAGAGTGGAATGTGGAAATTCCTCTGATCATTAGTAATCATCCCGATTTGCAGCATGTGGCAGAGCGTTTTGGTATTCCTTTCTACCTTTTCCCTATCACAAAAGAGACGAAGGAAGAGCAGGAACGCAAAGAGATGGAACTGTTGGCTAAACATAACATCACATTTATTGTGTTGGCGCGTTATATGCAGGTTATCTCAGAGCAGATGATCAATGCTTATCCTAATAAAATCATCAATATTCACCACTCTTTTCTTCCGGCTTTTGTAGGTGCAAGACCTTATCATGCTGCTTTTGAAAGAGGTGTAAAAATTATTGGTGCTACCAGTCATTATGTAACGACTGAGTTGGATGCCGGACCTATTATAGAACAGGATGTTGTGCGCATCACACATAAAGATTCGATAGAAGATCTGGTTAATAAGGGTAAAGACCTGGAGAAAATTGTACTTTCGCGTGCCGTGCAGAAGCATATCGAACGCAAGGTATTGGCTTATAAAAATAAAACGGTAATATTTAATTAGTTGACAATTGACAATTGACAGTGGACAATTGCTGCGTTGTAAGCGTCTGGTTATTTGAACTCACTGTCAATTGTCAACTGTCAACTGTCAACTAAATAAGGATGAATGTTGCAGTAATAAAATACAATGCCGGGAATATCCGCTCTGTAGACTATGCTTTAAAGCGTCTTGGAGTGGAGGCTGTGATCACTGCCGATAAGGAGGTGTTGCAGGCTGCCGATAAGGTGATTTTTCCTGGAGTAGGACAGGCTGAGACTACCATGAATCACTTGCGGGCCACCGGGATGGATGAATTGATCAAGAATCTCCGTCAGCCGGTGTTAGGTATTTGCCTGGGGATGCAGTTGATGTGTAGTTATTCTGAAGAAGGGGATGTGGACTGTTTGGGGGTTTTTGATGTGCCGGTAAAACGTTTTATTCCACACAAGCATGAGGATAAGGTACCGCATATGGGCTGGAATACGATAGGACATCTGAATAGTGAACTTTTTAAGGGTTTCACGCAGGATGAATTTGTCTATTTTGTACATAGCTTCTATGTACCCGTTTGTGATTTTATGGCTGCCCAGACTGATTATATACACCCATTCAGTGCTGCTTTGCATAAAGATAATTATTATGCTACACAATTTCATCCTGAAAAGAGTGGTGGGACAGGAGAGAAGATATTGAAAAACTTTTTGGATCTATAACTTTTCATGATTATACGATGGAGGGTACAGTCTGATGTATTCTCAATCGTCGAATTGTAAATCGTCAAATTGTAAATAATAATATGATTGAAATTATTCCAGCTATTGACATTATCGATGGGAAGTGTGTTCGCCTTTCTCAGGGAGATTATGATAGTAAAAAGGTGTATAATGAGAACCCGGTGGAAGTGGCCAAGGAGTTTGAAGCCAACGGTATTCGTCGCTTGCATGTGGTAGATCTTGACGGGGCTGCCTCTCATCATGTGGTAAATTACCGCACGTTAGAGCAAATAGCTGCCCGTACTTCTCTTATTATCGATTTTGGTGGTGGGGTAAAGAGTGACGAGGATCTTATTATTGCTTTTGAGAGTGGTGCAGAGATGATAACCGGAGGAAGTATAGCTGTGAAGAATCCTGAACGGTTTTGCCGTTGGATAGAAAAGTATGGCAGTGAGAAAATTATTCTTGGTGCCGATGTCAAAGATCATAAGATTGCTGTCAATGGCTGGAAAGATGAGAGTGCCTGTGATCTTTTCCCTTTCCTGAAAGAGTATATTCATAAAGGGATAGAGAAAGTGATCTGTACGGATATTAGTTGTGACGGTATGCTTGCCGGGCCTTCTATTGAACTGTATAAAGAGATACTTGCTGAACACCCCACCCTCTATCTGATAGCAAGTGGTGGAGTCAGTAACATGGATGATATTGAAGCCCTCCATGAAGCCGGAGTGCCTGCCGTTATTTTCGGCAAAGCGCTTTATGAAGGACATATCACCCTGAAAGATCTCTACCGTTTTTTATAGTATTTTGAATCGTAAATAGTAAATTGTCCAATCGTAAATATTAGTATCGTGTTAGCAAAAAGAATTATTCCCTGTCTTGATATAAAAGATGGGCAGACTGTAAAAGGAACCAATTTTGTCAACCTTCGTCAGGCAGGTGATCCGGTTGAACTGGGACGTGCTTATAGCGAACAGGGAGCTGATGAGCTGACTTTTCTTGATATTACCGCCAGTCATGAAGGGCGTAAGACCTTTGCCGAATTGGTGAAACGAATTGCTGCTAATATTAATATCCCTTTTACAGTGGGAGGAGGGATCAATGAATTGAGTGATGTGGATCGTTTGCTAAATGCCGGTGCCGATAAAATATCTATAAACTCTTCTGCCATTCGTAATCCGCAATTGATTGATGATATAGCAAAGCATTTCGGTTCGCAGGTTTGTGTGCTTGCCGTAGATGCCAAGATGACTGAAATTGGTTGGAAATGTTACCTGAATGGCGGTCGTATAGAAACAGATAAAGAATTGCTGACATGGACCAAAGAGGCTCAGGAGCGGGGTGCCGGAGAGATACTTTTTACCAGCATGAATCATGATGGCGTGAAGACCGGATATGCCAATGAAGCACTTGCTTCGCTTGCCGGGCAACTTTCTATACCTATTATCGCTTCGGGAGGGGCAGGTACGATGGAACATTTCCGGGATGCTTTCACTCTTGGCAAAGCAGATGCTGCGCTGGCTGCCAGTGTTTTTCATTTCGGAGAAATCAAAATTCCCGATTTAAAATCGTATCTTTGCAGCCAGGGAATTACTGTAAGAAGGGAGAATTGAGAGGGGAGAAGTAATTCCAATCGTAAATCGTAAATCGTTAACGTACCTATGTGTTAAAAAATAAATAATGGTCATGACCGTAGGGAATAAATTGTAAATAAAATGTTGGATTTTGATAAAATGAATGGGCTTGTTCCCGCTATCATACAAGATAATGACACTCGTAAGGTGCTGATGCTTGGTTTTATGAATAAGGAAGCTTATGACAAGACAGTAGAGACCGGGAAAGTAACTTTTTTCAGCCGGACCAAGAATCGTCTCTGGACCAAAGGAGAGGAGAGCGGTAATTTCCTGAATGTGGTTTCTATCAAAGCCGATTGTGACAATGACACACTGTTGATTCAGGTTAATCCTGTTGGCCCTGTATGTCATACAGGTACAGATACTTGTTGGGGCGAAAAGAATGAAGAACCTGTAATGTTTCTCAAACTGCTGCAGGATTTTATTGATAAGCGTCACGAAGAGATGCCGGAGAAATCTTATACTACCAGCCTTTTTGAATCGGGCATCAATAAGATAGCTCAAAAGGTGGGCGAAGAAGCGGTAGAAACAGTTATAGAGGCTACTAATGGAACCAATGAACGGTTGATTTACGAAGGATCCGATTTGATATATCACCTCATCGTGCTGCTAACTTCTAAAGGATATCGCATCGAAGACCTGGCACGCGAATTGCAGGTAAGACATAGCGCCTCATGGAAGAAGCACTGATTACATATAACAATGTAGAGATACATCAGCAAGAACTTTGCGTGCTGAATGACGTTACGTTACAGTTGCACAAAGGTGAGTTTGTATATCTGATAGGTAAGGTAGGGTCGGGAAAAACGAGTCTGCTCAAAACCTTCTATGGTGAACTCGATATCGCTGATGGTGAAGCGGAAGTGCTGGGATATAATATGAAAACGATCAAACGTAAGTACATCCCGCAGCTGAGGCGTAAACTTGGTATTGTCTTTCAGGACTTCCAGTTGCTGACAGATCGTACCGTATATAACAATCTTGAGTTTGTGCTTCGTGCTACCGGCTGGAAGAATAAACAGGAGATAAAGGAGCGTATTGAAGAAGTATTGCAGTTGGTAGGCATGAGCAACAAAGGTTACAAGTTGCCTAACGAACTCTCCGGAGGTGAGCAACAGCGTATTGTTATTGCGCGTGCCGTACTAAACTCACCTGCTATTATCCTGGCAGACGAACCTACAGGAAACCTGGATGTGGAAACAGGAAAGGCTATTGTGGAATTGTTGCATAGTATTTGCGAATCGGGTTCATCTGTAGTGATGACTACCCATAATCTGCAATTATTGCGCGAATATCCCGGACGTGTATACCGGTGTTCGGAGCATCATATCAATGATGTGACGGATGAATTTACAGAGAAAAATAATTAATATACATACTAATTTTAATACAGTAACGAAAATGAAAGTTTTAAAGTTTGGAGGAACTTCCGTAGGTTCTGCACAGCGGATGAAGGAAGTAGCCAAATTGATTACCGATGGTGAAAAAAAGATCGTTGTTCTTTCGGCTATGTCGGGTACAACAAACACATTGGTGGAGATTTCCGACTATCTGTACAAGAAGAATCCGGAAGGTGCCAACGAGATTATCAATAAGCTGGAATCTAAATATAAACAGCACGTTGATGAACTTTATGCTACTCCGGAATATAAACAGAAAGCTCTGGAAGTTGTCAAATCTCATTTCGACTACATCCGTTCGTATACGAAGGATCTCTTCACATTGTTCGAAGAGAAAGTAGTGCTGGCACAAGGCGAGCTGATTTCTACTGCCATGGTAAACTTCTATCTACAGGAGTGTGGCGTGAAGTCTGTATTGCTTCCGGCTTTAGAATTCATGCGTACTGACAAAAACGCAGAGCCTGATCCTATCTATATCAAGGAGAAATTGCTGGCACAGTTGGAACTCTATCCGGATGCAGAGATTTATATTACACAGGGTTTCATTTGTCGCAATGCCTATGGAGAGATTGACAACCTGCAACGCGGTGGTAGCGACTATACTGCTTCTTTGATTGGTGCGGCTATCAATGCTTCTGAAATACAGATTTGGACAGATATCGATGGGATGCACAACAATGATCCGCGTATCGTGGACAAGACTTCTCCGGTGCGCCAGTTGCATTTTGAGGAGGCTGCCGAGTTGGCTTACTTTGGTGCCAAGATTCTTCATCCTACCTGTATTCAGCCAGCTAAGTATGCCAATATTCCGGTACGTCTGCTCAATACTATGGCTCCCGATGCTCCGGGTACATTGATCTCTAACGATACGGAGAAAGGAAAAATCAAAGCGGTAGCTGCTAAAGAAAATATTACTGCTATCAAAATAAAATCCAGCCGTATGTTGTTGGCTCACGGATTCTTGCGTAAAGTATTTGAGATTTTTGAAAGCTATCAGACTTCTATTGATATGATCTGTACTTCAGAGGTGGGTGTGTCTGTTACCGTAGATAATACCAAACATCTGAACGAAATACTGGACGACTTGAAGAAATATGGTACAGTAACGGTTGATAGAGACATGTGTATCATTTGTGTGGTGGGCGATCTTGAATGGGAAAATGTAGGCTTTGAAGCCAAGGCACTTGATGCGATGCGCGATATTCCGGTACGTATGATTTCCTTCGGTGGTAGTAACTACAACATTTCTTTCCTTATCCGTGAGTGCGATAAGAAGGTAGCGTTACAATCGCTGAGTGATATGTTGTTCAACGGAAAATAATAATCACATATCTACTATAAGAAGGCACAGAGGACACAGAGGATTAAAAGAAATTCAAACTCTGTGCCCTCTGTCCTCTCTGTGGTAGACCTAAACAAAGTATCTTTTATGAAAGGAATATTCCCTATTGATAAATTTCGTGAGTTGCGTACCCCTTTTTATTATTATGATACAAAAGTGTTGCGTGACACACTGACTGCTATCAATAAAGAAGTAGCCCGTTACCAACATTTTGACGTGCACTATGCTGTGAAAGCAAATGCAAACCCGAAGGTACTCACCATCATTCGTGAGAGTGGCTTGGGTGCCGATTGTGTCAGTGGGGGCGAAATACGTGCAGCTATTAAAGCTGGTTTCCCTGCACAGAAGATTGTATTTGCCGGTGTGGGTAAAGCCGATTGGGAGATCGAACTTGGATTGGATTATGATATTTTCTGTTTTAACGTAGAATCGATCCCCGAGCTGGAGATTATTAACGAACTGGCTGCTGCCAAAGGAAAAGTAGCGAATGTTGCTTTTCGTATCAACCCCAATGTAGGTGCACATACCCATGCAAATATCACTACCGGACTCGCTGAGAATAAGTTTGGTATCAGTATGGAAGATATGGACAAAGTGATAGATGTGGCTTTGGGGATGAAGCATATCAACTTTATCGGTCTGCACTTTCATATTGGTTCGCAGATACTCGATATGGGTGATTTTATTGCTCTTTGTAATCGGGTTAACGAATTGCAGAATAAACTTGAGGCACGCCAGATTTTTGTAAAGCATATTAATGTGGGTGGTGGACTCGGTATTGATTACGATCATCCCAATCGTCAGTCAATTCCTGATTTCAAGGCTTATTTTGCTACCTATGCAGGCCAGTTGAAGTTGCGTCCGCATCAGACATTGCATTTTGAACTGGGACGTGCAGTAGTGGGGCAGTGTGGTACGCTTATTTCTAAGGTGTTGTATGTGAAGCAGGGCACCAATAAGAAATTTGCTATTCTCGATGCTGGAATGACGGACTTGATTCGTCCGGCACTTTATCAGGCACATCACAAGATGGAGAATCTTACTTCTGATGAGGCGATGCAGACTTATGATGTAGTAGGTCCTATTTGTGAATCGTCCGATGTTTTCGGTAAAGCGATCGATTTGAATAAAGTGAAACGTGGTGACCTGATTGCTCTCCGTTCTGCGGGTGCATATGGCGAAATTATGGCTTCATCCTATAATTGTCGTGAGTTGCCAAAAGGTTATACATCGGATGAATTAGTATGAAAAATTAAATTTGTTTAGAACAAATAAGAAGCGTCAATTGTTTTATATAAAATGGATTCTGATTTTACAGGTAGTGATTTACCGATGTTTATATTTCTTGTGAAATCAAAATAAAGAGTTTAATTCACTAATATATAATTATTATGATGACAGAGAAATTACAGAAAGTTCTGAATGAGCAAGTTACAGCAGAGATGTGGTCTGCTAACCTTTATTTATCTATGTCTTTCCATCTTGAAAGAGAGGGGTATACCGGTTTTGCTTCCTGGTTGAAAAAGCAATCACAGGAAGAGATGGAGCATGCTTATGCTATTGCCGGTTATATCATAAAACGTGGTGGTATAGCAAAAGTAGACAAAATCGATGTGGTACCTACCGGATGGGGTACACCATTGGAAGTTTTTGAGCATGTATATGAGCATGAATGCCATGTTTCTAAAATGATTGACGGCCTGGTAGCCATTGCTTCTTCCGAAAAAGACAATGCAACACAGGATTTCCTTTGGGGCTTTGTTCGTGAGCAGGTAGAAGAAGAAGCTACTGCTATGGAGATTGTTGATAAGTTGAAACGTGCAGGTGATGCAGGTGTTTTCTTTATTGATGCTCAGTTGGGTAAACGCTGATCGAACTATTCTCTTTACATAAAAAAAGGTCCCGGACAATTTGTTCGGGACCTTTTTTATGTGAGAAAAATGTTAGTCTGTTACTCAATATTTTCTTTATATATGAATAATAAGATCTTTTTAGGAAGGTCCTTTCTAAAACCGTTGCCGGTTCATATTTGGGTCAATTTATCTTTTTCTCCATTGTGCTCAGGTAGATCTCCAGTGAACGGGTAGATATTTGTATCTCCCGGAAAGATACTCCCAATGAAGCTATCAGCAAGAGTAGTGCCAGTCCGAACACGTAGGCAGATAGTAATTGCAGTCCGATATAGATAAGAAACATGCTGACAACACAAAAGAACAGACTTGCAATGCCCAACCCTTGCATAGTACGGGTCAGGTTGAGTCGTTTGCGCAGATTCTCTATTTGTGCAACAGTGATGTCAGTGGGATTTTCCATATAACGATCACGCAATTGACGTACCAACTGGGCATACGACAGAAAACGATTCGTGTATGCTAACAGGATAAGTGAAACTGCCGAAAAGAGTAGGGCAGGCGTTGTGAGTGTAAGTTCTTCCATAATGTATTTTGATAGTAGTAAGTAGTCAAGTAGTTAAGTAGTAAGTAGAAGATAGTGATTGAGTGTATGATCGCAGAAACGGGGCTATCGTCTACTTACTACTCAACTACTTACTATTTGACTACTCTTAACTACTTATTTAAAGATCATTTCAGCACCCCAAGTTCTTTGCCTACTTTGATGAAGGCATTGATACACTTGTCCAGGTGTTCTTTGTCATGTCCGGCAGAAATTTGTACGCGAATGCGTGCCTGTTCTTTCGGAACTACCGGATAGTAGAACCCTGTCACATAGATACCCTCCTCGAGCATGCGGGCAGCATAGTCCTGAGAAAGTTTGGCATCATACAGCATAACGGCACAGATTGCACTCTGCGTCGGTTTTATATCAAATCCGGCAGCCATCATTTTGTCGCGGAAGTAGTTGACGTTCTCTACCAGCTTATCGTGCAGTGCATTACTCTCTTTCAGCATTTTGAATACTTCAAGGCTTGCACCGATAATGCCCGGAGCCAATGAGTTAGAGAACAGATAGGGGCGGCTGCGTTGGCGCAACAGGTCGATAATCTCCTTACGTCCAGTGGTAAATCCACCCAGTGCACCACCAAAAGCTTTGCCTAATGTACCGGTATAAATGTCCACACGTCCGTAGGTCTTGTACAGTTCACTTACACCGTGACCGGTTGCACCTACCACGCCGGCTGAGTGAGATTCATCTACCATAACCAGTGCGTCGTATTTCTCGGCGAGATCACAGATCTTATCCATAGGGGCCACATTGCCATCCATTGAGAACACACCGTCTGTCACTATAATGCGGAACCGTTGTGCCTGAGCTTCCTGAAGACACTTTTCCAGTTCCTCCATATTAGCATTGGCATAGCGATAACGTTTAGCTTTACAGAGGCGTACACCGTCTATAATAGAAGCATGATTCAGTGAATCCGAAATGATGGCGTCCTCTTCTGTGAATAATGGTTCGAAAACACCGCCGTTGGCATCAAAACAAGCGGCATATAAGATTGTATCTTCTGTCTGGAAATAGTCAGAGATTGCAGCTTCCAGTTCTTTGTGAATATCCTGGGTTCCGCAGATAAAACGGACGGATGACATACCATATCCGCGGCGGTCCATCATCTTCTTTGCTCCCTCTATCAGACGGGGATTATTGGAGAGTCCCAGATAGTTATTAGCACAAAAGTTCAATACTTCTTTTCCTTTTACAGTGATCGCTGCTTGTTGTGCACTTTCAATGAGTCGTTCTTCTTTATAGAGTCCGGCTTCTTTAATTTCAGCAAGTGTATTGCTGAGGTGTTCTTTCATTTTACCGTACATAGCGTTTGGAGTTTTAGTTTCTATGCAAAGGACATTATTTTTCTCCAAATTACAATGACTATTTGCTATAAAAGTGAAAAAAAAGTGCTTACTTTGCGCACCATTTAGCTTAATATACTCTATAAGTTGGAAGAATGAAAAATATTTTGGTAATTGGAGCTACCGGACAGATTGGTTCGGAGCTCACGATGGAACTGCGTAATCGCTATGGAAATGAGAACGTTGTAGCCGGATATATTCCCGGTGCAGAACCTAAAGGAGAATTGAAAGAATCGGGTCCCGCGGCAGTAGTTGATGTAACGAACGCCGAAATGATTGAGTCCGTAGTAAAAGAATATAATATTGACACAATATACAACCTTGCGGCCTTGTTGTCTGTTGTAGCTGAATCTAAACCAAAGCTTGCCTGGAAAATAGGTATCGATGGTTTGTGGAATGTACTTGAAACAGCTCGTATCCATGGATGTGCCGTGTTTACACCGAGTTCTATCGGTTCGTTCGGAGCAGATACGCCACACACGAAAACGCCACAGGACACCATTCAGCGTCCACGTACGATGTATGGCATTTCCAAAGTGACCACTGAGTTATTGAGTGACTATTACCATAATAAATACGGAGTAGATACCCGTGCTGTTCGTTTCCCTGGAATTATTTCCAATGTGACCCCTCCGGGGGGAGGAACAACGGATTATGCTGTTGATATATATTATTCTGCCGTGAAGGGTGAAACTTTTGTATGTCCCATCGCCAAAGGTACGTTGATGGATATGATGTATATGCCGGATGCTTTGAATGCTGCTATCTCGCTGATGGAGGCTGATCCGGAGAAACTGGTTCACCGTAATGCTTTCAATATTGCTTCCATGAGTTTTGATCCGGAGGCAATTTACGAAGCTATTCGTAAGCATGTGCCCGATTTCAAAATGATCTATCAGGTAGATCCTTTGAAACAGCGTATTGCCGATAGCTGGCCTGATAGCTTGGATGATACCTGCGCTCGTGAAGAGTGGGGATGGAAACCGGCTTATGATTTGGAAAGTATGACGGTGGATATGCTTGAGAAATTAAGAGCTAAACTGAAATAATGAAAAAACTTATTGCGGGGGCTGTTGTCCTCGCTCTTCTTGCTTCCTGTGGAAATAAGAGGGCGAATCTTGACCCCTTCGCATCACTTACAAATGAGGTGGATTCGGCTCTTCACAGAGCCGATACGCTCCACCAGTCGAAGCCATCAGAGGAACCGAAGCCGATAGAGGCTGACGAATCATTCGATGACTTTATTTATAATTTTGCTTCCGACGACGAGTTGCAACAGCAGCGCGTAAAGTTTCCGTTGGCTTATTATAACGGAGATGAACCTTCAAAAATTGAAAAGAAGTATTGGAAACATGATGATCTGTTTACGAAGCAGAGTTATTACACTTTACTTTTTGATAGCGAGGAAGATATGGATCTGGTAGGGGATACTGCGCTCACTTCCGTGCAGGTAGAGTGGATCTTTATTCGTACTCATATGGTGAAGAAATATTACTTCGAGCGGGTGAAGGGGGCATGGATGCTGGAAGCTATCAACCTGCGTCCTGTAGAGAAAGGGGATACTGAGGATTTTGTAGAGTTCTTCGGACGTTTTGCAACGGATAGTCTTTTTCAATGTCGCCGTGTACGTCAACCCTTGATGTTTGTGACTACCGATCCGGACGATGACTTCTCTGTTTTGGAAACAACACTTGATCTTAACCAGTGGTTTGCCTTCAAACCGACATTACCTGCCGATCGATTGTCGAATATTAATTACGGACAAAAGAATACTGATAATTCTTCCACCAAGGTTCTCGCCTTGAAGGGGATAGGAAATGGACTTTCTAATATTCTCTATTTCAAAAGGAAAGAAAATAGTGGAGAGTGGGAGTTGTATAAGTTTGAGGATGTAAGCATTTGAGTGCTTTCCTCACGGGGAGGTGCGACAGGCGATGCTACATCGTCAAAACGTAGATGAACGTAGTTTTTCGCAAAGAGAAACAAATGATAATAAAGAACTACAGTTTTTTTCATCTGCGTTGATCCGCGTTTCATCAGGGATTTAAAACTCTGTGGAACCTTGTGCGGCTCTGTGGCGAATTTCCTCTATTTCTGATCCGTTTATGCTAAATGTTGTCTGCCATTACTATCCATCCCTTTCTCCGGCATTGATACCCCCCCTTCTCGTAGAGTAACGTTTGAAGCCTCGGTGTGTAACATTGTTTTAGATGTACATGTAAAGCAGTACGACATGTGCATGTGGGACAGTACGACATGTGCATCTCATACAGCTTTACATGTACATGTAAAACAAGGCTGCGCACCGGGAAAAGGAATGTTACTTTCTAAGAAAACCAAAGTACAACACCGTGTAACGGTAATGATGCCGTTTAGGGACACTTCCGGCACAGAAAAATATGCCATAATCTTTGTTACTAATCAGATTTGCATCAAACTGCCATAGAAAACACAAAGCTGTTTAGTCCCTTTCCATCAGTTTTGAACTTAATATTTTGTGTGGTTATTCTGTCTTTCTTTTGTATCAAGGCAAAAGAAAGAATAATTTCATTAATTTTGCGGCACAACAGATAAGAGGAATATTCTGACCAGTCAGTATATTCTTTTATTATATTGAATAATCGGTTAAATTATGAAACAAGAAAATTGCTCTCTTTTATCTCACAATACATTTGGCATTGATGTAAAAGCCGCCTGTTTATTGGAATATTCTTCTGTGGAGGAACTCCGTGATCTGATACTTCAGGGGCTGATTGTTAAACCCTATTTACATATTGGTGGTGGAAGTAATTTGCTTTTTACCAAAGATTATCCGGGTACAATTCTTCATTCCCTCATTGATGGACTGGAAATTCTCGATGAGAATGAGCAGGAAGTACGGGTACGCGTAGGTGCCGGTGTGCAATGGGATGATTTTGTAGCCGAATGTGTTGCTAAGGGATGGTATGGAGCCGAAAATCTTTCATTGATTCCCGGTGAAGTGGGGGCAAGTGCTGTGCAGAATATCGGGGCTTATGGTGTAGAGGTAAAAGACCTGATTACGGCTGTGGTGACAATGAACATAGAAGGGGAGCAACGTGTTTATAGCGTAGATGAATGCCAGTATGCTTATCGTAATAGTATCTTTAAGCGTGCGGAAATGAAAGATGTTTTCGTAACTCATGTATGTTTCTGTCTGAGTAAACAAGAACATTATACATTGGACTATGGCACAATTCGTCAGGAGTTGGAGAAGTATCCGGCGGTGACATTGCCAACAGTACGCCGTGTGATTATCGATATTCGTAAGAGTAAATTGCCCGATCCGAAAGTAATGGGTAATGCCGGTAGCTTCTTTATGAATCCTATTGTTCCCCGAAAGCAATTTGAAGCTTTGCAAGAGGAATATCCGCGTATGCCATTCTATGAATTGGCAGACGGAAGGGTGAAAATTCCTGCTGGATGGATGATAGACCAGTGTGGCTGGAAGGGAAAAGCATTAGGGCCGGCTGCTGTACATGATAAACAAGCATTGGTATTAGTGAATTGTGGCGGTGCAAAAGGTAGTGACATTATTGCGCTTTCAGATGCGGTACGGGCTTCCGTACGCGAAAAGTTCGGGATTGACATTCATCCGGAAGTAAACTTTGTTTAATGAATTATGCTATGCAGCTCATAATTCATCAATCATAAATTATAACTCATGAAGATAACAATATTAGGAAGCGGTACTTCTACAGGAGTGCCTGAGATAGGTTGTACTTGTCCTGTCTGCACTTCTTCTGATCCTCGTGATCACCGACTGCGTGCTTCTGCTCTTATTGAAACAGACGATACGCGTATACTTATTGATTGTGGCCCGGATTTCCGGACTCAGGTCCTCGGACTTCCCTTTAAGAAGATAGATGGAGTACTTATCACTCACGAACATTACGATCATGTAGGTGGTTTGGATGATTTACGGCCTTTTTGCCGTTTTGGTGAAGTGCCTATTTATGCTGAGCCACATACGGCGGAACGTCTGCGTACCCGTATGCCTTACTGTTTTGTAGATCACAGTTATCCCGGAGTTCCCAATATTCCGTTGCAAGAGATTGAAGAAAATCGTACTTTTTTGATTAATCATATTCCGGTAACCCCTTTGCGTGTAATGCACGGCAGGCTTCCTATTCTGGGGTATCGCATTGGGAATATAGGGTATATTACTGATATGCTGACAATGCCTGATGTATCTTATGAACAATTACGCCAGCTTGATGTTTTGGTGATAAATGCACTGCGGATCGCTCCTCATCCAACGCATCAGAATTTGGCGGAAGCTCTTGAGACTGCGCGGAGGATTGGAGCTAAAAAAACTTATTTCATTCATATGAGCCATCACATTGGGCTTCAGGCAGAAGTTGAGAGACAACTGCCCCCTCATGTGTACTTTGCATCGGATGGATTAGAAATATTTTCGCAAAAGTTTTGATTCTTTAACGGAAATCCTTATTTTTGCCTGCAGTCGGTAAAAGAAGCAGTATTATGAAACTTCGTACCTTCGTCAAAATAGCAATTACTACTTCTGTTGCGCTTTTGTGTACAGGTTTTGTTGTGTTCTCATTTTTCAAGTTGTCGGCAGCAGAAAATAAGGAGGACTTTGAGCTTTATGCACTCGTACCACCTACAGCAACGGTTGTTTTTGAGACAGATGATATGTGTGCCCTGATACAGGAAATTGATGAAATGAACTGTAGCCGGGATAATAATTATTTGTATATTTCTAAAATCTTCTCTTATCTTAAACTGCATCTTTATACACTTCTCGAAGATACTCCGCATGGGCTGAGCAGGCAGATGAGTAAAATGTTGCTTAGTTTTCATGAACCGGATAACGATCGCAACCAGGTACTCTATTGTGCTCTTGGTTCAAGAGATTATGAATTGGTGGAAAAATTCATCAAAAAATATTGTTCGAGTACATTCCCTTCTAAATTGTTTGATTATAAAGGAGAAGAAATACGCATTTATCCCTTGCCGGGTGATGATTTTTTGGCTTGTTATGTTACTTCTGGCTTTTTGGTTGTCAGTTATCAGAAGAAATTGATAGAGCAGGTGATTGATGCCCGTTTGTCAGGTAAGTCGTTGCTCAAAGATGATTCTTTTTCTAAGATACATGCGGCTAAAAAAAGTAATGTGGCTGCCACGATTTATGCCCGGATGGAATCACTGGATATGGGTAAAATGACTGATGGTATCCGTTCGCATACGGATCTTGGCGGCTGGACAGAGTTTGATATGAAGCTCAATGGAGATGCTATTTATTTCTCGGGTATCAGCCACGATACGGATACATGTCTGACGTTTATGAATATGTTGCGCCGGCAACAGCCGCTGGAAGGTTTTCCGGGGGCTATTCTTCCGGTGTCCACTTTCTTTTTCAGTCAGCGTTCGGTGAGTGACTTACAGGCAATGTTTGATTTTACAAGCGGGCAGGAGTATGCTACAGCCACTTATTCAGATTATATCAGTGCGCGTGATGAGGCATTATTGTTTTATCTGAAAGAGAATGGTAAGCATGATATAATGACTTGTCTTTTTCACCGTAATGACACTCTTGCTTTTCCGGCTGCCGTAGCAAGTCTGCCTGTTGATGATATGGTGCAGGCCGAACGAATGCTGAAATCGCTGATAGATAATACTCCAAAGGAGGAAGATGCTCCTTCTGTGCCTCCTGTGACTTTTTGTTATACTCCCAACCGTGCATATACCCTTTATGTGCTCCCGCGTAACACATTGTTTGCCCAACTAACAGGTGTGACGCAACCTTCATTGTATGTTTATGCATGTTTGTATGATGGACGATTATTGTTAGCTCCCGATTCTGAGAGTCTTTCCTATTATATAGGTCATTTGGATAAGAAAGAAGTGTTGGAAGAGTTGCCGGCATATCAGGAAAGTGTATCCGGTTTATCTGATGTGTACAATTTTATGCTTGTTGCCGATTTGGAGAATATGTTTGCTCAGCCTGAAAGTTATGTTCGGCTTGTTCCGGCTTTTTTCTTCCGTAATCCTGACTTTTTCCGTCATTTTGTTCTTTCCGCCCAATTTACGAGTATGGATGGGCAGATTTATCCGAATGTAGTTTTACAGTATAAAGGGGAATAATATAAGAGAAGAGGATTGGTTGCAACCGTGTTTGAACGGACAGGGCTTTCAAAAGCGATCTGAACCAGATATCCCTTATCTTTCTGCGCGCATATGATATCATTGCGGAAGGCCCGTGGATGAGACATTTCATCGTGAAATGCAAAATATACCCCTTGTAATATCGTATTGAGATTTCTAAGAAAAAGAAAATTTGAAGAAAATACTTCAGTCTGAATGAAAGTTGGCTACATTTTGTCTAATCTCCCGATTGCACTATTCTTTGTGGAGGAAGAAGAAGTGGATTTGAAAAAAATGCACAAGTTACGCTAATCGGTGTACATCAGTATACTGGTATAAGCTGGACGTAAGCTTTATCACTGTATCTGTTTGGCGTGGTTAGCGTAACCTGTGTTTTATATTCTGTTTTCTTAGAATGGCAGATCATCCTTTGCGTCACCGGCAATAAACTCTGGCGCTGCTGTTGGAGCAGGAGGAGGAACTGGGGCCCCCGGAGCCATGGGTGCTGCTGCTACACGTTCCACTTTCCATGCACGGATACTGTTGAACCAACGATCTTGCCATTGACGTGCATCAACGTCGAAGGATACGGTGAGTTCTTCGCCCATCTGGATATTGAACTGTTCTATTTTGTCAGCACCAAATACGTCAAAACACATTTTACGTGGGTACTGGTCGTGGTTTTCAATAACATATTCCTGCGATTTCCATTCATTCCCAGTCTTAGAAACTCCGCCTCTGGGCTGGAGTATAGCGATAATTTTTCCTGTAAATTCCATTGCGATAAATTTAAATTCTGCGGCGAAGTTACAATTTTTTAGGGATATCTAAAGCACAACCCGCTGTTTTTTCTTTTGTTTTGTTGGTGCACCCCAATCTTTTTTTGTAACTTTGTGCATTGATAAAATTAAAAATTAAACATTCGGAAATATATGAAATTTATCGTTTCTAGTACTGCGCTTTTCAGCCATTTACAGGCTATTAGCCGTGTGATAAACTCAAAAAATGCGCTGCCTATTTTAGATTGTTTCCTCTTCGAACTGGAAGACGGAACGTTGTCTGTGACCGTTTCTGATAGTGAAACGACGATGGTAACCTCTGTCGAGGTCAACGAAAGTGATATGAATGGTCGCTTTGCAGTGGCTAGCAAGACATTGCTCGATGCTTTGAAGGAGATACCCGAACAGCCGTTAACGTTCGATATAAACACCGAAACTCTTGAAATTACTGTGCAGTATCAGAATGGAAAATACAGCCTTGTGGGGCAGAATGCCGATGAATTTCCTCAGTCTGCCACGTTGGGTGATAGTGCCGTTCGGGTAGAAATGAGTGCAGATATATTACTGGGTGGCATTAATCGCAGTGTATTTGCTACTGCTGATGATGAATTGCGACCTGTGATGAATGGTATTTATTTTGATATTACTACTGAAGATATCACAATGGTTGCTTCGGATGGTCATAAATTGGTACGTTGTAAAACACTCGCTGCCCGTGGTAATGAACGTGCAGCCTTTATTTTGCCAAAGAAACCTGCCACTTTGCTCAAGAATCTGCTGCCAAAAGAAAACGGTATGGTGGTGATTGAGTTTGACGAACGCAATGCTGTTTTCACACTCGAAAGTTATCGTATGGTATGTCGTCTTATCGAAGGCCGTTATCCTAACTATAACTCGGTAATTCCGCAGAATAATCCGCACAAGGTGACTGTAGACCGTCAGCAGCTGATAGGTGCTTTGCGTCGTGTGTCAATCTTCTCGTCACAGGCCAGTAGTTTGATAAAACTCCGTATCCAGGAGAACGAAATAGTAATTTCCGCACAGGATATTGATTTTTCTACTTCAGCAGAAGAAACTCAGGTATGCCAATATGCAGGTGCTCCGATGAGTATTGGTTTTAAATCAACGTTCCTGATTGATATTCTCAACAATATTTCGGCAGAAGAGGTTGTTATTGAATTGGCAGATCCATCGCGTGCCGGTGTGGTTGTTCCTGTAGAGCAGGAAGAGAACGAAGACCTGTTGATGTTGCTCATGCCGATGATGCTGAACGATTGATCCAGTTGAAAATTGAAAGTTGAGAGTTGAAAATTGCTATGCGGTATGATAGCGCAGCTAATTTTCAACTCTCAATTTTCAACAAAACAAGGGTTTTCGATTTTTAACAGATAAAGACTTTAAACAGAATATGAAATTAAACCTTAAGAATCCTATCGTTTTCTTCGATCTTGAAACGACGGGTACAAACATCAATGCAGACCGGATCGTAGAAATTTGTTATCTCAAGGTATATCCAAATGGAAATGAAGAGACTAAAACTATGCGTATTAATCCTGAGATGCATATTCCTGAAGCTTCTTCTGCCGTACATGGGATTTATGATGCAGATGTGGTAGATTGCCCTACTTTTAAGGAAGTAGCAAAAAATATAGCCAATGATATTGAGGGTTGCGATCTGGCAGGATTTAACTCTAATCGTTTTGATGTACCTGTGCTTGTAGAAGAGTTTTTGCGTGCAGGAGTCGATATAGACATTAGTAAACGTAAGTTTGTAGATGTTCAGGTCATTTTCCATAAGATGGAACAGCGTACACTTTCTGCTGCCTATAAGTTTTATTGTGAGAAAAGCTTGGAAGATGCACATACTGCCGAGGCCGATACACGTGCAACCTATGAGGTCTTGAAAGCGCAACTTGACCGTTATTCGGAAGAATTACAGAATGACATTGCATTTCTGGCAGATTACTCCAGCTTCAACAAGAATGTAGATTTTGCCGGTCGTATGGTGTATGATGATAACGGAGTAGAGGTTTTCAATTTCGGTAAGTATAAAGGTCAGTCCGTGACAGAAGTTTTGAAGAAAGATCCGGGGTATTACAGTTGGATTCTGAATAGTGACTTTACACTCAATACCAAAGCGATGCTGACAAAAATCAGGCTGAGAGAAATGAGTAATATGAGTTATAAATTATGATTTATGGCATGCGATGCATAGCGCACTAACTAAGTTATAGTTCATTAATCAAAAATTACAAAGTTGAAAGGTAAAAAAATAATTCTTGGGATCACTGGTAGTATTGCTGCTTACAAAGCCTGTTATATCATTCGGGGGCTTATAAAGCTGGGTGCTGAAGTGCAGGTCGTTATTACTCCTGCAGGGAAGGAATTTATTACTCCTATCACACTGTCGGCATTAACCAGCAAGCCTGTTATCAGTGAATTTTTTGCACAGCGGGACGGTACATGGAATAGTCATGTGGATCTTGGTCTTTGGGCTGACGCTATGCTGATAGCTCCCGCTACTGCTGCTACTATCGGTAAAATGGCAAATGGAATTGCCGACAATATGCTGATTACTACTTATCTATCTGCCAAAGCGCCTGTTTTTGTGGCACCGGCAATGGATCTCGATATGTATGCTCATCCTTCCACTCAAAAGAATCTGGATATTTTACGTTCGTATGGCAATCATATTATAGAACCCGGTACGGGCTTTCTGGCAAGCCATCTTGTGGGAAAGGGACGTATGGAAGAGCCCGAAAATATTATTCGTGTTCTTGCTGCTTATTTTTCGGCCGGTGGTGATCTGGCAGGGAAAAAGATATTGATCACTGCCGGTCCTACTTACGAAAAGATAGATCCGGTACGTTTTATTGGTAATTACTCTTCCGGAAAGATGGGTTTTGCACTTGCCGAAGCATGTGCCGGACGAGGTGCAGAAGTGACATTGGTTACGGGACCAGTGTGTTTACAGACATCCCATCCGTGTATTCATCGCGTTGATGTGGAAACTGCTGCTGAGATGGCCAATCAGGCACAATTGTATTTTCGGCAGGCAGATGCCGGTATTCTTTGTGCTGCTGTAGCAGATTTTACACCGGAAATGACAGCCGGTTATAAAATAAAGCGAGAGAAAGATGATCTGACGCTCCGCCTTAAGCCTACGCAGGATATTGCTGCTATGTTGGGGCAGGTTAAAACAGCAAAGCAGAAATTGATAGGCTTTGCACTTGAAACAAATGACGAGCAACACAATGCCCAGAGTAAGTTGGAACGGAAGAATTTCGACTTTATCGTGCTTAATTCTCTGAATGATTCCGGAGCGGGATTTCGGTATGATACAAATAAAATCAGTATTATTGACCGGCAAGGGCATACGGATTATCCGTTAAAGTCGAAGTCGGAGGTTGCACAAGATATAATTAATCGTTTGGTGGAGGAATTGCAATGAAGTATACAGGGGGGATACGGAACATAAGGTGTGGTGTAATGTGGAAGATATTGAGTGCTTCAGTGGTATGGTTGTTTCCTTTGTTTCTTTCTGCCCAGGAACTTGATTGTAAAGTGACTGTCAACCATGCTCAGGTGCAGGGAACGAATGTACAGGTATTCAAAACACTTGAAACCGCATTGACCGAATTTATCAATGAACGCCACTGGACACAAGCACAGTACGAGATTAATGAGCGCATTCGTTGTTCTATGAATCTTACTGTGAAAGGATATAATGAGAATGAAGGTCGCTGGACATGTGAACTTATAGTGCAATCTACCCGTCCGGTGTATCAGTCTGGTTATCAGTCTACCGTGTTTACTTTCAAGGATAATAATGTAGAGTTCAATTATCGTGAATTTGATCCGTTGGAGTTGCGTGATAATCTGATAGATAATAATCTCACTGCTGTTGTTGCCTATTATGCTTATCTGATGATTGGCCTGGATATGGATACAATGTCACCAAAAGGCGGAACAGAGCTTTTTCGTGCTGCTGAAAATGTAGTGACTGCCGCACAGTCTCTGAATGAAAAAGGATGGAAGGCTTTTGATGACAGCCGTAACCGTTATGCTATAGTTTCCGACTATCTGGATGAGGGTATGAGCCCGCTTCGTCAGATGATGTACGAGTACCATCGAAAGGGAATGGACGAAATGGTAACCAATGCCACTCGTGCACGTGCAACTATTACTGCTTCGCTTGCCGGATTGAAACAGGCGCGTGATACTAAACCGATGTCTTCATTACCGGTAATATTTACCGAAATAAAGAAAGACGAACTGGTCAATATTTATGGTGGAAAATCGCCTGCAGCCCAGAATGAACGGGAACAGGTATATCAGATTCTTTCAAATATTAATCCTTCGCAAAACAGTGTATGGGACAAAATAAAATCAAAATAATGTGCCGGTTATGCTAATGTGGTTAATGAAAAGAGACTAAAGAATTAGAGAGATTTAAATAATTAAATAATTAATAAAATTATGTGCGCAGCCAATTGGCACATTGACTAATTGGTATATTGGCACATTATTATATATGCTACGTTCACTGTATATTCAGAATTACGCCTTAATAGAGAAGTTGGATATCCACTTCGATACAGGATTTTCTGTCATCACGGGTGAAACCGGTGCCGGAAAGTCTATTATACTGGGGGCTATTGGTCTGCTGTTAGGGCAGCGGGCGGATGTGAAGGCTATCCGTCAGGGGGCATCTAAGTGTATTATAGAAGCTCGTTTTGATATTTCTTCCTATGGCATGAAACCTTTTTTTGAAGAGAACGAACTGGAGTATGAAGACGAATGTATTCTCCGTCGTGAAGTGCAGGCGTCGGGCAAGAGCAGGGCTTTCATTAACGATACTCCGGCTGCGTTGACACAAATGAAAGAATTGGGCGAACAGCTGATTGATGTGCATTCCCAGCATCAGAACTTATTATTGAATAAGGAAGGTTTTCAACTTAACGTACTTGACATTTTGGCACACAATGATGATGCGTTGAGCACTTATCATCGGCTTTATACAGACTGGAAACATCTGGATAAAGAGCTTGATGAATTAATTACGTTGGCCGGACAAAGTAAGGAAGATGAAGACTATATTCGTTTTCAGCTTGAACAACTTGAAGAGGCACATCTTGTCGAAGGTGAGCAAGAGGAGCTGGAACAAGAGTCGGAAACGTTGAGCCATGCCGAAGAAATAAAGGCTGGATTATACCGTATTGAACAGATCTTTACTTCCGATGAAGGTGGTTTACTAGCTGCATTAAAAGAAAGTTCAGGTTCTCTTTCAGCTTTGCAAAAGGTGTATTCACCTGCAACTGAACTTGCAGAACGTATGTATAGTAGCTTCATTGAGCTGAAAGACATAGTAGATGAAATTAGTGCCCAAAGTGAAAATATAGAATTTAATCCTATTCGTCTGGACGAAGTTAATGACCGTTTGAATCTGATCTATTCTTTGCAGCAAAAGCATCGTGTGCAGACTGTTGAAGAATTAATAGGATTGACGGAGGGATATAAAGAGAAATTGTCGGCTATCACGTCGTTTGACGATCGTATTGCTGCTCTGACAGCCGAAAGAGATATCCTGTATAATAAAGTGAAAAAACAAGCGCGGATTCTAACAAAGGCTCGTGTTGCTGCCGCCCGTGAAGTAGAGAAGCAGATGGCTTCCAGATTGATACCGTTAGGTATGCCTAATGTACGGTTTCAGGTAGAGATGGGGGTACGCAAAGAACCCGGATTGCAGGGGGAGGATACGGTTAACTTTCTTTTCTCTGCCAATAAGAACAGTGCATTACAAAACATCTCGTCTGTAGCTTCCGGTGGTGAGATCGCTCGCGTCATGTTATCTGTTAAGGCAATGATAGCCGGAGCGGTAAAACTCCCTACCATTGTGTTTGACGAAATAGATACCGGTGTTTCCGGTGAGATTGCTGATCGCATGGCAGACATTATGCAGGAGATGGGAGAGCAGGAAAGGCAAGTGATCAGTATCACCCATTTGCCGCAGATCGCTTCCCGTGGATGTGCACATTATAAGGTGTATAAGCGTGATAGTGATACTGAGACAAATAGCCACATTCGTCGTCTTACTGATGAAGAACGAGTGGAAGAAATAGCACATATGCTGAGCGGTGCTACTCTGACGGAGGCGGCACTGAGTAATGCAAAAGCATTATTAGGATTTACGATTTGATGATTTACTATTTACGATCTGGCTGCGCAAGGCAGGAAGAGTAAATGTAGAAATTGGAAGAATCGCAAACAGAGAGTATTTCTTTAATAGTAAATTGTACATAGTTAAATAGTAAATAAATAAGATGATTGATCAAAGTGAAATGATTTTCGGTGTCCGTGCCGTAATAGAGGCTATACAAGCAGGTAAAGAGATTGATAAAATTCTGGTAAAGAAAGATATCCAGAGTGATTTGTCAAAAGAGTTGTTTGCAGCCTTGAAAGGTATGCTTATTCCGGTGCAACGTGTTCCGGTAGAGCGTATCAACCGCATTACCCGTAAGAATCATCAGGGAGTGATAGCATTTATCTCTTCTGTGACTTATCAGAAGACGGAAGATCTTGTACCTTTTCTGTTTGAACAGGGTAAGAATCCGCTTTTCGTAATGCTGGATGGTATGACGGATGTCCGTAATTTTGGTGCTATAGCCCGTACTTGTGAGTGTGCTGCGGTGGATGCCGTTATCATTCCGGCCCGGGGTAGTGTGACGGTAAATGCAGATGCAGTGAAAACTTCTGCAGGAGCTTTGCATACTCTACCTGTTTGCCGTGAACAAAGTTTGAAGAGTACTTTACAGTTCCTCAAAGATAGCGGCTTTCATATTGTGGCTGCCACCGAGAAAGGAGATTATGACTATACGAAAGCCGATTATACTACTCCGACATGTATTATTATGGGGGCCGAAGACAAAGGAGTATCTTATGAGAATCTTGCACTCTGTGACGAATGGGTGAAGATTCCGATGCTGGGTAGTATTGAGTCACTTAACGTATCTGTGGCTGCCGGCATTTTGATATATGAGGCTGTGAAACAACGTCACAGTGACCTTTAAACTTTGAGTAGTTAGAATTTAGTAATCAGTAGTCAGAATCTATGCAGCGTGATAACTTTTAAACCGAATGGATTCCAGCTACCAGCTTCTAACTACTAACTTCTAACTGCCAGCTACTAACTACTAACTTTTTAATTTTTAATTTATGAAAAAGATTCTGTTACCTTTAATACTTATTTGTATGTCGGTACAATGGAGTATGGCACAAGCCCCTAAGTGGGTGGAAAAAGCTAAACGTGCTGTATTCTCTGTAGTGACTTACGACAAGAACGATAAAATACTCAATACTGGAAATGGCTTCTTCGTTACTGAAGATGGTATAGCCCTGTCGGATTATTCTCTTTTCAAAGGAGCGGAACGTGCCGTTATTGTTAACTTTGAAGGAAAAAAGATGCCGGTAAATGCTATTCTTGGAGCAGATGATATGTATGATGTGATCAAATTTCGCGTGGCTATCACTGAGAAGAAAGTTCCTGCGCTGGTAATAGCTACTACTGCTCCTGCTGTAGGGGCAGAGGTGTATCTGCTACCGTATTCTACTCAGAAAGATCGTACGTGTACACCGGGAAAAGTACAAAAGGTGACTAAGGTAGGAGAGAATTATAATTATTATACGCTTGATATGCGTTTGAAAGACAAGATGGTGAGCTGTCCTGTGGCTACAACGGATGGTCAGGTGTTCGGGCTTGCACAGAAGTCATCCGGCAAGGATACTACCAACATCTGTTATGCTGCCGGAGCTGCTTTCGCCATGTCTCAAAGCATTAGTGCACTGTCTCTCGGTGATCTTACTTTGCGGAATATTGGTATCAAAAAAGGACTACCTGAAACAGAAGAACAGGCACTTGTGTATTTGTATATGGCTTCTTCACAATCTACTCCCGAAGTATATATGTCTTTATTGGATGATTTTGTGAAGCAGTTTCCGAACAGTCCGGATGGATATCTTCGCCGGGCTTCAACAACTGTTTTTAATGCAAAGGATGATGCTGCGTTTGATAAAGCGGCGGCCGATATGGAGCAAGCCTTAAAAGTAGCGCAGAAGAAAGATGATGTGTACTATAATATGGCAAAACAGATTTATAGTTATCAACTTGGCAAACCTGAGAAAGTATATAAAGATTGGACGTATGACAAGGCTTTAGAGTATGTTCATAAGGCATTGGCTATTGATTCTTTGTCTGTTTATGTACAGTTGGAAGGAGATATTCAGTTTGCAAAGCAAGATTATCCGGCAGCATTGGTTAGTTACGAAAAAGTGAACCGTACCAATCTTGCGTCCCCTGCTACCTTTTTCAGTGCTGCTAAAACGATGGAATTAATGAATGCCGATCCGAAGGCAGTGCTTGCTGTGATGGATAGCTGTGTAGCACACTGTCCACAGCCGATTTCCGCAGATAATGCTCCTTACGTGTTGGAGCGTGCCCAGATGAATATGAATGCAGGAGAATATCGTTCGGCAATGCTTGATTATGACACTTATTTTAAAGCAGTAGATGGCCAGGTGAATGACGTATTCTATTATTACCGTGAGCAGGCAGAATTTAAAGCCCGTCAGTATCAGCGTGCTCTGGATGATATTGCTAAAGCTATTGAACTCAATCCGAAAGAGTTGACTTATCGTGCTGAACAGGCAGTAATAAATTTACGTGTGGGACGTTATGAGGAAGCGCTAAAAGTGCTGGATGAGGTATTAGCAATTGATCCTAAATATGCTGAAGCTTATCGTTTGAAAGGAATTTGCCTGATACAACTGAAAAAGCAGGAAGAGGCTTGTGCCAACTTTGCCAAAGCAAAGGAACTGGGTGATGCCAATGTGGATGAATTGATAAAAAAACACTGTAAATAGGTTTTGAGTTGGTAAGTTGGTGAGTTTTTGCTCACTAAAAAATTTCACAGAAATGGCGAAGCCCCTGTCCACGCAGTTGGATAGGGGCTTCTTTTTGGAGATTTTTATAAAAACACTCTCTCTCTCTCATCTCCTTACTTAGTCAAGCTTAGGTTTTAGTTCCTTAAAGTTAGTCTTGTATTTTCTCTTGTATAACTATATAGTAAATGCGGAGGTGTGCAGAATACTGCATTGACTACTGCTTTTTTTCTCAGAATTTTTCTCAGAGTCTTTTTTTTACTATCTTCGAAGCGTAAAATAACGTGTCAATGAGCAGGATACACCGCTTAACAGGTTAACTGTGTATGCTAATTGACACATTGATACATCATTAATAATAAAATAGAGAATAGAATGAAGAAAGTAATTTGTAGTGAAAAGGCTCCGGGAGCAATCGGACCCTACAGTCAGGCTATTGAAGCCAATGGTATGGTGTTTGTGTCAGGACAGCTGCCTATTGATGCTACTACCGGAGTAATGCCGGAAGGAGTGGAGGCACAGGCTCGCCAGTCTTTAGAAAATATTAAGCACATCCTGGAAACAGCCGGACTGACCATGGCGGACATTGTCAAAACGACTGTATTTCTGCAGGATATGTCTTTGTTTGCCGGTATGAATGGCGTATATGCAACTTATTTCAACGGAGACTTCCCGGCCCGTTCTGCTGTGGCTGTGAAAGCTTTGCCGAAAGATGCCTTAGTTGAGATTGAGTGCATTGCGGTTCGCTAATAAATCTGCAACAATAAAACTACTGCCTCCTACAAAGATAAAGTCTTTGGGGAGGCTTTTTTCTTGTGCTGCACGTACGGCGCTCTCCACTGACGGATAGGTAGTACCTTTCAGGCCAAATTCATTGGCTATACTTTGCAAATCTCCTTCCGGTAAGGCTCGTTTTACACTTGCTTTTGTGAAATAATAACTCGCTTCCTGAGGCAACAGACTTAATACACCGCGAATGTCTTTGTCATTTACCATACCTATTACAATGTGCAGATGGTGGTACGGGATCGATTTTATTTGTTGGGTGATATACGTAATTCCACCGATATTGTGCCCCGTGTCGCATATTAACAGGGGAGCATCACTTAATTGCTGCCATCGCCCCATTAGTCCTGTCAATTCATTGACATGAGAAAACCCATTGCGAACACTTTTCTCTTCAATCCGATATCCCAGAGCTTTCAGTTCTTTTAAAGCATGCAGTATTGTATTGGTGTTTTTTATCTGATAGCATCCTCCAAGTTCTCCTTCCAAATGGGGATACTCCTGAGTTTCGTATACCAGCATATTGCTTTGGGAGTTCGCATTTAAGACAAGTGTATTATCTTCTGCAAATACGATGGGAGCATCCGTCTCTTTCGCTTTTTCAACAAATACCGGTCGGGTTTCTTCTGTCGCTTCTCCAATTATTACCGGGATTTCCTTTTTAATAATTCCCGCCTTTTCTCCTGCAATCTTTGCCAGTGTATTACCCAGAAACTGTGTATGGTCAAAGCTGATATTAGTAATGATACATAGATCCGGAGCAATGATATTGGTACAGTCGAGTCGTCCTCCCAGTCCCACTTCAATAATTGCCACATCCACCTTTTCGTCGGCAAAGTAACGAAAAGCCATAGCCGTAGTCAATTCGAAAAAGGAGGGATGGAGCGGTTCAAAGAAAGACCGGTGTTTTTCCACGAAGTTTATAACATATTCTTCAGGCATCATCTCTCCGTTGATACGGATACGTTCGCGAAAATCGACAAGGTGGGGAGAAGTATAAAGCCCCACCCGATAGCCTGCTTCTTGCAAAATAGCGGCAAGCGTATGGGAGCAGGAGCCTTTACCGTTCGTTCCTCCTACATGAATGGTACGGTATTCACGATGAGGATGTCCGAAGTATTCATCTAATATTTTAGTGTTTTCCAGTCCTTCTTTATATGCTCCGCTTCCTATTTGCTGGAACATGGGTGCACTCTCATATAAGTACGTTAAAGTGTTCTGATAGTCCATCTTTTATAATATTTAACTGGCAAGAAATCTTTATTGCCCTTTTATTTCTTATCTTAGGTGCCACAATCCTTCATCGTAGTGACTGATTGTTTAAACGGATTGCAAATATCAACATTTTAAATCTAAGAAGAGTATGGGAACTAAGAAAAATTTTGTGCTTGACACAAATGTTATCCTTCACGACTACAATTGCTTGAAGAATTTCCAAGAGAATGATATTTATCTCCCCATCGTAGTGATTGAAGAACTGGATAAGTTCAAGAAAGGGAATGAACAGATTAATTATAATGCCCGCGAATTTGTCAGAGAACTCGATTTGATTACTGATGATAATCTTTTCACGAGTGGTGCCTCATTGGGAGAGGGGCTGGGACGTTTGTTTGTTATTACGGGTGAAGTCGATTCTCCGGCTGTACGTGATTCTTTTCCTTCGCGTAAGCCCGATCATCAGATTCTGGCCGTAGCAGACTATCTGGCGCACAAGCATACTAATATGAAGACTATATTAGTGACTAAAGATGTCAATCTACGTATGAAAGCCCGTTCTATTGGTGTGATTTGTGAAGATTACATTACTGACAAAGTGGTGAATGTAGATATCTTTGAGAAGTCCAATGAAGTATTTGAGGGAATTGATCCTACGCTAATCGATCAGATCTATTCTGCCCGGGAAGGACTGGATATCAACGAGTTTGATTTTAAAAATATTATTCGTCCTAACGAGTGCTTTATATTGAAAAGTGATCGTAGTAGTGTACTTGCCCGTTACAATCCTTTTACCCATACGATTTGTCGGGTCAATAAAACGAAGAATTATGGAATTGAACCTCGCAATGCCGAACAAAGTTTTGCTTTTGAAATATTGAATGATCCTAATGTGAAACTGGTTGCTTTGACAGGTAAGGCCGGTACTGGTAAAACTCTTTTGGCATTGGCTGCCGCTTTAGGCAATCTGATTGATTATAAGCAGATTTTATTGGCACGTCCTATTGTGGCTCTTTCCAATAAAGATCTGGGCTTTTTGCCGGGTGATGCAAAGGAGAAAGTCGCTCCGTATATGCAGCCTTTATTTGATAATCTGAATGTAATCAAACGCCAGTTTGCTGCTAATTCTACAGAAGTGAAACGTCTGGAAGATATGCAGAAAAGCGAACAATTGGTTATTGAAGCGTTGGCATTTATTCGTGGACGTAGTCTGAGTGAAACTTATTGTATCATTGATGAAGCTCAGAATCTTACTCCTCACGAAATAAAAACGATCATTACCCGTGCGGGCGAAGGTACTAAGATGGTGTTTACCGGAGATATCCAGCAAATTGACCAGCCTTATCTGGACAGTCAATCCAATGGGTTAGTTTATATGATTGATCGTATGAAAGAGCAAAATATCTTTGCCCATGTCAATTTGGTAAAAGGTGAACGTAGCCAGTTGAGTGAATTGGCAAGTAATTTGATGTAATGACTTATAAATAAGAATAGGGACACTATAAATCCTACTTATTTATTTTGTTCCATAAAAATACGTATTTAATACATTGTTAAAATGCATATTAACAGCGTCTTAAATACGTATTCTTATAGTATAAAAGTACGTACTTTTAAGCAATAAAAAACTGGTTTGTCAAAAGTGTTAAAAATAACACTAACAAAGATTTTTATTTGATCCCTTATTCTATTTTCATTGCAAATCCACCTCCGGGTGCGAGATGTATTTTCACTTTATCTTTATCATTCAACTTGATGTTTTCTTTTTTATAATCCCGTCCGCTGCGATGTGCGTTTATACCATCTTTAAACAGGGTAACTGTTTTTCCTTTTTCTTTTAAGAATGATAAATCGACTTCTATATCGCGTGCATCCCAATTAGTCATTCCACCCACATACCAGGTATTGCCGTGTCTGCGGGCTGTTACTATATATTCGCCGATCTTGCCATCAAGAGTGATACTTTCGTCCCATACGGTAGGTACGTTTGCAATAAAATCCAGTGATTCCGGTTCGCGCATGTAGTTGCTTGGTGCATCGCAAAGCATGTTGAACGGAGATTCCAGTATGATGTACATGGCCAATTGATGACATCTTGTACCCTGACTCATTGGTTCTGAATTGCAAGGATAATAGTTACCTTTTGCCGCATTGCGCATGGCACCTTGCGTATAATCCATTGGTCCTGCCACTTGGCGGATGAAAGGAATAATGACATCATACTTCATCTGGTCTACAGCAGGGCTCCATTTCATCTGTTCCAGTCCGTGCACTCCTTCAAAGTTCAGAACATTGGGATATGTGCGGTTCATTCCGGCAGGTTTGTATGTGCCATGCAGGTCGAGTATCAGTTTGTGTTTTGCACAGGTTTCAGCAGCACGGTAGTTAAAGTCTACCATTTCCTGATCATCACGATCCATAAAGTCTACCTTGAATCCTTTCACACCGATATCGGCATAGTGTTTACAAATGTTCTCCATATCCCGGTTGAATGCGTGAAAACCTGCCCATAGGATGATACCTACGTTCTTTTTCGCACCATAATCTACCAGTTCTTTGATGTCGATTTCTTTCACAACCTGCATCAGGTCAGTTTTCAGGTTTACTGCCCAGCCCTCATCGAGAATAACATACTCAATACCATGTGCTGCTGCAAAGTCTATGTAATATTTATAAGTTGCATTGTTGATTCCGGATACGAAGTCTACTCCGTCAATGTTCCAATTATTCCACCAGTCCCATGCCACTTTACCGGGTTTGATCCATGAGATATCAGCCACTCGTGAGGCTGCTCCTAATTTGTAAGTCATGTCACTGTTTGCCAAATCTTTGTCTGTAGTAGAGAGGAGCGCTATGCGCCAAGGGAATGTTCGTGGACCATTCACTTTGGCTATATAGTGTTCGCGTTGTTGTACTTGCATTTGTAGCATGTTGTGCCCACCCTGTTTGGTAACTTTAGGATATTGCGCTTGCTTACCGGTCAGGCTGTTATTACCGTTTGCATTAGTCAGATAGAGTCCGGGGTAACTTTCCAGATCCGATTCTGTGATACAGATCTTTTTACCGTTTCCTACTTCAACTACCAACGGCAGAAACATCATTCTTCCTTTGTTTAGTTTTGAAAGCCGGTCGGTGGTATAAGCATTCTCAAATGAATTCATAAACTGAGACTCATAATCTCCATCTTTTCCGGGTCTTACGTAGGGCACTGTAGCCATGGCATCATCGTTAAATTGGTAGTTGACCTCTTCACTTTGGATATTGAATGGCTTCTTCCGTTGATTGATAAAACGATAAGCTATTCCATCGTCGTATGCACGAAACTCCAATCCCCATTGTTTTTTAAATGTCAGTTTCAATTCGTTATATGTATCCTGGATTTTATCTTTCTTGTAGAATGGTGAAAGGATTGTTTCATTCACGCTTCGTTTGTTGCTTTTGGATAGTTTGGCATTATCACCCCATACTTCTCCATCACTTAACATTAATGAAATGGGGGAGGGGGACAGGACGGATTGTCCATCATGTGTAATGTCATAGGTGATTTTTTCGCCAATGTTAATAGTTGTACTGATACGTCCGTTGGGTGAAGTCAACGTAAATTGTTTTTGTGCGTAAGCTGTGGTTATCAGAAATAGGCTGCACAGCAGGGTCATTTTTAGTTTTCTCATGGTATATAAATGTTTAATTAGACCTTGGTTATTTAGGTTGCTAATATGAAATCGTGTTGTGATATATAAAGTTGTTACAAATATACAATGAAAAAATATAAAAAACTGAGTTTGAGATAGATTTGATTTATAATTGAATAGATATGAGCAAAACTCACTACAGAGTAGCACAGAGTATTATTTATCTGATGAAACGCGGATTAATACAGATAAACACAGATTAAAAGACTGTATTTCTTTATCTTAGATTTGTTTCCCTTTGCGAAAATCTGCGTTAATCTGAGTTTCAATAAAGATTTAAACTCTGTGGAACTCTGTGTTACTCTGTGGTGAAATACCATACAGAAGTGAATAAAAAATTCCCCCTTTACTGGCCACGCCTGGTCAGAAGGGGGAAACACAAACAAACAATAATATTAAGAAACTGGCGTGATTCACATCAGACCAACTCCCTGTTTCCCTTTCGGGAAAATACAGTACTGAGATTGAATAACAGTACTATATGCCTTCAAAAAACTATTAATTCTGTTGTTGTGCCATTTTCTTATTATTGTAGATACTTATTCGGTGACTTCACTCCATGGATAAGGATATTTTTCCAGATTTGTCAGTGTATCTACAATCTCTTGTTCCTCCGCTGTTAACTCTCTTTTCCCCCAACCGTCTATTATAGCATGAGCTTTTGCTGCCAGTTCGTCATCAAATACTTCACCATAACAGTAAGTCAGTAGTTGACATTTCAAAAGAGAAGGAGAGAGTTTTTCCAATACTTTCCATGAGCGCTCCAGAATTGTTTGCTTTCGGGTTTCTATATCATTGGTATAGATAAGAGCGTTATATCCCATCAACAAAGCGAGGCAAAGGAGTGCTTCTTCTTCATCGGTAGAGGCTTGAGCTGTGAACAAAACATTTGCTTTTTGCAGCACTTCTTTGTTCTGTTGGCAGAGTGAATCTGCATATATAGGTGAATCATTTACACCCAGATATAACAGCTCGTGGGCTAAATGTTTTAATTCTTGAATTTGATTTGTTAGCATATGATTATTGAATTTAAATTAGTAGCATTTAAAAGAGTGATTTTGTTATTTATTTCTTATTGTAGAGTATTTACTTTATTGCATGCGATGGTAATTCCTAATTTAGACAAACCTGCTGTCCATTCATCTTCATTTGAATTGAAATACTCACTGTAGTACATTATTTTGGTATCTTCTATTCCGGAAAAAGCATATGTGTACAGGTCTCTTCTTAGTAACATTCTACTATAATTCAGTGCATCATCACCATTATATCCAAAGAAAGAATAGAGATTCATCATGAGTTTGCAACCTTTTTCTTTGAGCCGTACAAAGTCCTCTGTTCCCCAATAAATACTTCGTTCCGGTTGCATGACTACAGGGATATAACTTGCATTTATAATAGAGTCAAGCACTTCCCAAAACCTATCATTTTTTAGCAGGGGATGGACATCAATAAGCAATTCTTTATGCCCGTCAATGGTCAGTAGATCTTCACTGTCCAGCATCTTTTCAAAAGCATTATCCAGGCGGTATCTGGCAGAAAGTTTTAGTTCAATGCTTCCTTTATACTGATTTTTTAAAGTATTGAATATTTTCTTGAGATTCTCTGTTGTGTTCTCAGGATTCTCTTTTTTCACAGGTGGAACACATGTCACCTGCTTTATTCCTATATTTTCCAGATAGTTCAACAGTTCCATTGATTTGTCCGGAGATAAGGCCCAGGCATCTGTACCTGGTAAGAGGTAGGGCTGAAAGTCAGTATAAATCATTAATCTTGCTTTTAATGTAGGTACAGTTTCCTTATTTTATTGAAGAAGGTTGTTGTTGTCTATTAATGTCTTTACTAACTGTTGCTGTGAGCGTGATAACCGTATTCGTGAAAGGGCATCCATATAAATCTCCAGATGGTGAAGATCAGAACCGGCAAAGTCGTAAAAACCCGCTTTTAATAATACTTGAGATCGTTGTAATACTCTTTTGCCATATGTACCTGTCAACGACATCAGATTTAACTGGAACTTACAACCATTTTTCTTTAGTGCAACCAGTTCCTCTTCGCGCATATACAAATATCGTTCCGGATGTGCTATAATGGGTTTATAGCCACTTACTTGTAACTCATAAAGCATGTGACGGAGGTCAGGAGGTGCCGATAGATAGGAAGTCTCCACTAATACATGGCAATCCCCTAAAGTCAGCAATCCCTCTTCCGTCTGTTTTTTAAATCCTGTGTCCAGCATATACTCGCCGGCCAGCCGGAGTTCGACAGGAGATTTACTCTTTTTACAAAACTCTTCGAAACGCTTCTGAAGAAAGTCGGGATGGTTTTCAATGATATCTTCCATAATATGAGGTGTGAGAAAGATTCTTCTGACACCTATTTCATGCAAGTATTCAATGGCAACAAGAGATTCTTCTACAGAAGCCATCCCGTCATCTACTCCGGGAAGGAGATGGGCATGAATGTCTGTCATGCCCTTTAAGAGTCCCGATTTTAAAATATTTGTTTCTGATGAAAGCCAGGAAAACATAGAGTAGTTTTTGATTATTTATTAAAAAGATTGGAGATACGTTTTTTCAAACGCTTTGTCAAACTTTTGTTTTTGCTTTTTCGTCCTTCATCATTTCCATATCCATAGCCGTATCCATAACCGTACCCATATCCATATCCATAGCCTTTACGGTCATAATTGACTCCATTAAGTACGATGGCCATATTACGTAATTTATCCAGTTCATACATTCGTTCCAGATTCGGAAGCTGGCGATGATCCATTATTCCGGCACGTACTACATAGATAGTTAGGTCTACTACTCGATTGATAATTGAAGCATCGGCTACGATGTCTACTGGTACGTTGTCCAGAATGACATAGTCATAGTGTTTTTTTAACTCTGTAACTATGCGGTCAAAACGTTCGCTCAGAAGAAGTTCGGCAGGATTGGGAGGGACAGGACCGGCAAAGATGATATCGAGATTTTTGTATTTATCATTTGTGATAATAATATCTTCAATCTTATCTGTTTTTCCCGATAAATAGTTGGTAAGTCCCATACGAGCCTGAATGTCAGTGAAAATATTGCTCAAAGTACCTTTACGGATATCTACATCGACCAAGATAACCTTCTTATTCATTTGTGCGATACTCATAGCCAAGTTACATGAGATAAATGTTTTCCCGGCTCCGGGATTAGAGGATGTCAGCATTACTACCTGAAGGTTTTCAGTTTTCACACGCATGAAGTCCATATTGGTCCGGATAATGCGGAATGCCTCGGATATTGGGCTACGGCTATTCTCGTGAACAATGATAGGAGATTCTTTTCTGTCTTTTTCACTACATTGGGGAATATCACCCAGAATGGGTACACTTAGAGCATCTTCCAGATCTTTACGGGTACGTACTTTGGTATCCAATGTCTTTTGTAACCAGAAGAATATCATAGGAATAGCGCCTCCTATCAGAACCGCTGCAAATAAAATAACCATTGTCCTGGGAGCTACAGGCTTGCTACTACCCGATGCCGGATCGATAATACGTGCATTACTTTCGGTGATAGCCTGTGTTAAAGCATTCTCTTCACGTTTGTTCAGCAGATAGAGATAAAGCTCTTCTTTAATTTTTTGCTGTCGTTCTACCGTTAGTACATATTTTTGTTGAGCAGGTACAGCTTCAATACGTTTCTGGGTTTGCTCTTCATGTTCCCGGTTATTCTTTAATTTGATGTTCAATCCAACGATTAGGTTGTCCACAGAACGGATAATTGTCTGTTTCATTGCCGCCAGAGAATTGTTCAGGTCGATAACAATGGGGTTCTTGCTACTACTGCCAGAGATAAGTTTATCTCGTTTCAGCAGCATTTCATTGTATTCACTGATTTGAGACTCTATACTATTGTCGGAGATTCCGGTATTAGCAGGGATTAAGTCTGCGTTTTTCTGAGGATCTATCAGATAATCTTTAATATATCTGGCGATACTTAATTGATTTTCCAAACTAAGCCCTTCCTGGCGATACCGGCTCGTGTTTTCCAGATACATACCTGTTTCTGACGTGATATCTGTTAGTTGATTTTCGCGTTTAAATGCTTCTATGTTTGCGTCTACTCCACCTAATTCACGTTCGATAATTATCAGGCGATCATTAATAAAGTTTGAAGTATTCACGGCTATCTGATTTTTATCATTGATTGCATCTTCGTTGTAGATAGCGATTGCCATATTGATAACATCTTCTGCACGAGCTACTGAGACATCTTTTAGAGTCAGATTAATGATTGTGGCAGTTTTACTGGCAAGAGAAACTTCCATGCTGTTCTGATAGATATCTACAATTCTTTCCATGTTAGACTTTGTGACTGAGATAGGCTTACTATAGAAACTGTCTGAATAATACAACGTTGGCATCACTACCATTACTCCTACCGGAGTCTGTACTGTGTCATTCAAATTCACTTCCAATATTTCATTTGAATTTATTTCTCCATCTCCGACACTCATTTGTAGGTTAGATAATTCAACTTTGGTTGAATCAATTGGAGTTACTGTTACAAGAATCGATTGTCTTTCTTCCGCTTCAGGGAAGGAAAGTACTACTGGAGAATGTGTATATAACTCTTTATTTCTCAGTCCTTCTTTTATCTTATAGCTAATGTCTAAGTGTAGACGGCGTGCTACTTCTTCCATTAAATGGCGTGATTGGAATATGAGTAATTCATTGTCAACATTCCGTTTTCCTCCGAATAATCCTAAATCTGCAAATGCGGAAGATTCACTAAGACCGCCTCCTTTTGAATCATCACGTATCAAAACGGTAGCTTTACGACTATATATTTTGGATGAAGATTGTAAATAAAAGAAAGCAACTCCTATACAAAGGAAGACTGACAGTATAAACCAATAACGATTACTCCATATTAGTTGTAAAATGTCGGCTATACTTATCTCTTCTTCTTTTTTAGAACTTTTGGAGACTTTTGATTCTTTATTTGTATTCTGTTCGGTACTCATTTTTACAGGTGTTTTTTATTTAAACATAGTCACTAAAAGAGAGGTAATAGAGGCAAGTACAGATACACCAGATAGCCATACTCCAACTGAATTATTTGAGTTGATACGACTTTGTCCTGTTTTTGCCTTATTGGGTTCTACGTATACGATATCATTTTGTTGTAGATAATAACAAGGGGATTGGAAGATATCAGAAGAACGTAAATCATGATATAAAATACTTCGTTTACCATCTTTCTCGCGGATTACTGCAACACGATCGCGGCGCCCATAGATCGTTAAATCACCCGCCATACTTAATGCTTCAAGTAATGTTATTCTATCTCCTGAAATATCAAACGTTCCCGGACGACCAACTTCACCTATAACAGAAACTTTAAAATTCAGGAATTGTACGGTAACAATAGGATCTTTGATTAACTCTTCACTAATGAGTCTCTTTTTTATTAGTTCAGTCACCTGCATGCGAGTTAATCCTTCTACATGTATTTCTCCTAAAATAGGAAAATCGATATTACCATCCTGATTAACAAGATAACCAACTAAGCGTTGTTGTCCGACGTTCTGGCTACCTATTTGATAACTTATTAATGGCATGTTAAAAGGTAGTGCTAATTCTGGATCTTTGCTATTTACTATGATAGCTAACAGGTCATCTTTGTGGATAATAACTTCGTAATTCTTGTCAATTGGCTCTTCTTTGATGAGAGAAATATCTTGTAGATAAAGAATCTCTTTGGGAGCTGAGCAAGCCATCAGTAAAGTGGTCGTGCATAGTAATAAATAGTTTAATATTTTTGTATTCATAATGATTGTAAATAAGAAGTTCGTGAATTTATTTTCCGATACAGTAGTACTCAAATCCAAAATTCTGCAGATCATTTTTATCATAGATATTACGACCATCTAAGATAACAGTTTGTTTCATTGTTTTTTTAAGAACACCCCAACTGGGCAGACGGAATTGCTTCCATTCGGTTAATAATAATAAAGCATCTGCATTCAAAACAGCATCGTACATATCTGTAGCATATTCCACTTTATTACTGCCAACACGACGCCGACATTCATCCATAGCTACAGGATCGTATACCCGTATTTTACAACCTGCCTTTAATAGTAAATTGATAATAACGAGTGCTGTCGCTTCACGCATATCATCTGTTTCCGGTTTAAATGCAAGTCCCCAGAGAGCAATGTTTTTACCTTCTAAATCGCCTTTATAATGATTACTCAATTTTTTAAAAAGAATCTCTTTTTGAGTTTCGTTTACTTCTTCTACAGCTTTTAATACTTGCATAGAGTAACCATTCTTTTCTGCAGTTTTTATTAATGCTTTTACATCTTTAGGAAAGCAAGAGCCACCATATCCACAACCTGGGTAAAGAAATTTGTTACCTATACGGCTATCTGCTCCAATTCCTTTTCGAACCATATTTACATCGGCACCAATGAGTTCACATAAATTAGCAATATCATTCATGAAACTAATGCGTGTAGCCAACATCGAATTTGCCGCATACTTTGTCATCTCTGCACTAGGAACATCTGTAAATATCAAGCGATAATTGTTCATCATAAAGGGTTTGTAAAGACGCTCCATAATAGTACGTGCCTTTTCTGATTCCACTCCTACTACTACTCGGTCTGGACTCATAAAATCTTTGATGGCAGCACCTTCTTTCAGAAATTCTGGGTTAGAAGCTACATCAAACTCTATAGATACCTTCCTTTTATTTAATTCTTCCTGAATAGTGCTTTTAACTTTTTGGGCAGTACCTACGGGTACCGTACTTTTAGTGACTACTAATATATATTTTTTTATTGTCTGCCCAATAGTCTTTGCTACCTGAAGTACGTATTTTAAGTCTGCGCTGCCATCTTCGTCGGGTGGAGTACCTACGGCACTAAATACTACTTCTACATCATCTAATACAGATGATAGATCTGTTGTAAACTTCAGTCTACCCTCGTTGCAGTTGCGTAGTACCATTTCTTCAAGTCCTGGTTCATAGATAGGAATATTACCATTCAACAATGCCTCTATTTTCTTTTGGTCTACATCTACACAAGTAACATTAATACCCATTTCTGCAAAACAAGTACCAGACACTAAGCCTACATAGCCTGTTCCTACAATTGCTATATTCATAATAATTTATAATTTGTAAAATTCTTTATACCATTTAATTGTTTCTTGAACTCCTTCTACAATTGATTTACAAGGTTTGAACCCGAGTTCTTGTTCTAAAGTAGAGGTATCAGCATAGGTTTGATATACATCTCCTGGTTGCATAGGTAGAAATGTCTTTTCAGCTTTTTTTCCAATAGCCTTTTCTATAGCTTGTATAAAATCCATTAGGCATATTGGTTGAGAATTTCCTATATTATAAATTTTATAGGGTGCTGTCGAACAACTTGGATCCGGTTTGGTTACATCCCATTGTGTATCGCATTGAGGTGTATTATTAACAATCCTTATGATCCCCTCTACGATATCGTCTATGTATGTGAAGTCACGTAGCATATTGCCATTATTGAACACTTTAATGGGACGGCTATGTAATATTGCATCTGCAAATAAGAAGGGAGACATGTCCGGTCTTCCCCAAGGACCATATACCGTGAAGAAACGTATACCAGTAGAAGGAATATTATAAAGATGACTATAGGTATGTGCCATTAATTCATTCGATTTTTTTGTGGCTGCATACAGACTTACAGGATGTGCAATACTATCTTTTTCAGAAAAAGGAACTTTTCCATTTAATCCATATACACTACTTGAACTGGCATATATTACATGTTTAACATCATTGAATCTACATCCTTCCAATACGTTTAGAAAACCATTAATATTACTTTCTATATAAGTATACGGATTTTCCAGAGAATATCGTACCCCTGCTTGAGCAGCCAGATTAATGACTTTATCAAAGTGTTCGTTTGCAAAAAGCATTTGCATAGCCTGCTTATCTTCCAGGTTCATCCGGACAAATTTAAAATTCGGATATGTACTACTATTTACGAATTTATACCATTCGTTTACCTCCTCTGAGATTCCAAGGGTTGAGAGCCGACCGTATTTTAGATTTATATCATAGTAAGCGTTTATATTATCTAAACCAACTACTTCATCTCCACGTTGTAATAAACGTTTGCAAGTATGGAGACCTATAAATCCTGCTGCACCGGTTACTAATATTTTCATTTATAACTATTTTATTTTTCTAATACTATTTTTCTTATGCTACTACCATATATTTGTTTTACTACAAAAACAGGTAGTAACCGAAAACAAAAACGAGCAATAGGGTATATGTATTTCCACGTAAATATGCCGTATAGCCGACTTATTCCGTTTATGTAAATTTTAAACTCATTGTATGCCTTTTCTCTACTTCTTCTTTTAAAGACTTCATTGTCTCTTCTGAAATAGATTGTGATATCTTCAATGTTACTGATTTGATGTCCAGCACAGAGTACGTCATACCATAATGCAATATCTTGGCTGGTGCGATATTTTTCGTTGTATTGCAGTTCTGGAGTGAATAGAGATCGCCGCATCATTACTGTAGGATGGGCGAGAGGTGAAGCTTTGAAAATATATTTTAATACATCACTATTATGGAGTGGATAATGCCTTATGCTGAGGCAGGGATTATTAGCGTCAAATTCTTGGAGGGAACCTCCTACAATAGAAACTTCAGGATGCTTATTTAGAAAATTTTGTTGTCTTTCGAATCTTTTTGGGTGAGATATATCGTCGCTATCCATACGTGCGATATATTCGGATTTCACATATTTGAGACCTTTATTTAATGATTTTGTCAATCCAATATTAGTTTCATTATGCAGAATAATGAGCTTATCTCCCAATAGAGATTTCCATTTCATTATAATGTTGGATAATTCCTTTCCTAATGTACCATCTTCGACTAGTATTATTTCGTTTGGTTTTAAAGTTTGGTCAGTCCAAACACTTTGTAGAGCTCGGTCTAAAAATGTTGCTACTTCTGCCTTATAAACAGACATTAATACAGAAATACTCATTGCTATATAAAATTAATATCGAAATGTTTTCCTAATTCAAAATCAAATTCATCTGGAATAAATTGTACATAGCCACTCCAAGGATAAAATGTTATTTCTCCAAAATAGATTTTTCCGTTTATGTTATATAAATCAATTCTGGCAAAAGGAAATCCGGAAGCTAATTTTTCAGCAATAGTGATCATTTCATGAATATTATCAGGCAATTTGATCTCTTTGCTGAAAGTAGGATGATCACTATATACATGATTGAGAAATTTGAGGTTTTCATCCCAAAAACCTCTTTTATGATTTGAATAACGATCTTTATCAATCCATAAAAATTTGAACTTGCCATCGAAACATAAAAACTTGAAATCATCGATAGACTTGTCTTTATTTTGCTTATCCTCCAAGTATTGTTCTACAATGATTTTTGATTTCTTTGCTCCTTTATATGCCCATTCTCTTGATATTATATAATATTTTTTGTTTTTCCAACTGTTAATCAGGCTTGTAGCTTGAGAGATATCTAATTTGTCTTTATCTTCGCAAATTAAGATATTATCGCCATTTCCACCATCTGTTGTTTTTATGACAAATCTTTGAGGTAATAAGCTAAAATCTATATTTGTTGCATTATTACATACTTGATAGAGAGTGTTCAAATATTTATCGGTATCCAATTTTTTTGTAACATATTCTCTAACTAAGAATTTATCTACACAATTTAGCATTTCGGTATTTCTATAATATGCTTTATAATATTGTATCTTTTCTGAAAAACGCTTCGGGGTTTTAAGGTTTAACGGACGTTTTAAAATGATTCTATATTGTACTTTTAGCATTAAACTGTCAGGAAGAAAGGATAATGATTTGGCAAGCCAATACTTAAATTTGCGTTGTATCATATTTGAAATTTATTATATTGTTGATCTATATTTTATACCATCATAAATTCCTGAGAAAATTCTTTTCAGATATTTATATCTGGGGGAGACAAACAAAGGATAATACAGCGTTTTAAAAATGAATTTTTTAGTATTCATTTTTATCCAGTATCGTGGAACAAATTCTTTGTTTTTGAGCCATAAGAAATTTCTATATTGAAAATATATTCTAAAAGACGATGAAATTTTAATTCTTTTTTTTAGAAATATTTTATCTCCTTCTCCTAAAGCATGAGAGATGGATAGGTTGGAAAGAAGGACTGATTTTAAATTATGATAAAATGCAGCTCTCCAACACCATTCTTGATCAACAAAATCTATGAATAATTCTTCTCTCATGCCTCCTACTATCTGAAAATTTTTGAGTGGAACTAAAGAGAATGAGGATATAATACTGTGCATTATATAGGCGTCTGTTGATAGTGGATTTAATTCTTTTCTTAAAATATCAATAATACATTTTTCATATATATATGGTTTATTGGATTCTCTGTTGATAGGAAGTGGGCCAATAGCAGCAATATCAATATAATTTTTTAGTATATTGTAGCTAATATATAGTTCATTCACTAAATTATCCTGAGCTATACTGTCTTGGTCACTAAACAGTACGAAATCATAATGTTGTTCTTGAAAATATTTGATGGCAATATTTTGTGCGGCAGCTATTCCTATATTTTTATATAGTGGAATATAGTGGATGTTGGTAAAGTTTTCCAGTAACTTTTCATTGCTGTTTTCTGAATTATCTACAATACAAATTTCATTAACTTGTGATGTTAAAGATTTTAGTGCCTTAGATAATATATCTATGTTAGGATTGTATAAAACTAAAATAGCTCCTATCATGAGTTATGCTGTTTTTTTAGTAAGTTATTTTGGTCTCTTATAAATAAATTACAATACGGAAGGCTGGTTGTTATTATGTATATTTCGGGGGTAACGTTTTAATCCGGATAGAATACCTTTCCATATATTGCTTCCTATTTTCCACCCATTTTTGACAGATAGTGGAAGATATATAATTCTTAAAGAAAGTTTAATTCCTGTGTTTCTTTTCCAAGTAGTTGGAACATACGTTCGACGGAACAACCATAGAAAATTTCTATATTGATAGAAATATCTGATAGGAGAAGAAATGATAATTTTATATTTTCCAAGATTTAGTTCATTCTGTCCAACGTTGTGTAGTAATTGAATGTTTTTTGTTATTCCGGATATATAATTTAATTGATTACCTCTCCAACACCATTCGAAATCTACAAAGTCTATGAATAAAATTTCATCTAAAAGCCCTATGGATTTAATTTTTTTTATGCTGGTACAGCTTCCTGAACTAATTATCTCTCGTCGTTTGATAAAACCGTTGTCATTGACTATATCAGAGTGAAATAAAGATTTGTATTCATTACCCGTTTTTTCATTGATAACAGTAGGCCCCAATAAAAATAGGTTGCCTATTTTTCTTTCTATATTAATATATTCACTTAAAATATTTTCTATATATTTTTTGGTTATAATACTGTCTTGATCAAAGAAGATGATATGTGTACAGTTGAGTTCAATAGCTTTATTTATCCCAATATTTTGTGCTTTAGCTATTCCTTGATTACTATATAATGGTATATAATGAAGATGTTTATATATTGTTAAGTCTGTTAATGGATTAGGAGTATTATCAATGATAATAATATTTTGGTTTTCTGGCTTTTCTGAGAGATGAAGAAGCTTCAAAAAATTCAGTTCCTCAGGATAGTATAATACTATGATGATGGCAATGTTAATATCCATAAAGTTTTATTACGAGAAGATTTTATATGGGACTACCTGATTTTCTATCAGATTTGGCATATTATTAAGCATCTTGGTATAAAAATATACAAAATATAAAAGCTTTACTAATATATAACTATATAGTATGAATCGCTCTTTTTGGGATTTTAGTCGAATATAAAGTTCTGGAATTATTATAATTTGGAGTATAGTAAAATATAGGAAATACCTTTCTACAATTGGAGATGTTGATAATAAGTTAGAAAAAATAACTCCATAATAAAAAAGATTTGAATAAAAATCAGTCATCTTTTTTTGTAGAGCATAGATGGCTATGAATGTATTAGGTATTATTAGCATAAATAGGCCATATATATTTCTTTGGTTATCAATAGCATACGTGGTATAGGTGTTTACTAATTGAGATTGAATTCCGGCCTCTTGGAAGAGTAAATCCAGGAAGTTAGTACCAATTGTTCCCAGAAATCCTATTATTGAACTAGCCACGATTAGAATAGATAAAAAGCGAGTAGAGGCTTTATAATATTTAGCTAACAGAAGGATAGGAATACAAAATATTACAGAATTGTGAATAAAATATGCTATTATGAGTAAAATGGATGCATGGCCAAATTTGTTGTTTTTGATATAATGAAATCCCCATATGACAATAGCTAAAGCTTGAGACTGTCTAAGTCCACTATATGTAAAGAGATATCCACTATCTCCTGTCAATATGAAGAATAAAAGTAATGAAAAAACTACATTTACAGAATATTTTTTTAAAAAGAAGAATATGGGAGTTAATATGCATATAGATGTTGTTGCAATATAAAACTGAGCTGAATTTGATATATTTCTTAGCAAACTAATGAAGGTAGTATATCCCCATTCTGAGTCTTTTCCTTGTATACGAATATCTGAAATAAACGTAAAGCGTTGAATATAACGTTCTAAGTCTGTTCCTACTGTATAATCTCGCATCATGGCTAATATCAATAGTAATGCAAAGGCTAAGTAGTCAATAAAACTATAGTTTGTTTTAGTCCTAACGATGAGAAAAAGGAATAATAAAAATAAAGTTATTATATATGCAATCATATTGAATGCTTAGTATGTGAATTTTTTTGATTGGAGTAATGCGTTTTGTGCAAATGAGTGATAATTTGAAGGTGTGAGAATGTGAGTGATTTTTTGTGAGATATCCGAAAGATCGGTCACATTTACACAGTAGCCATTATATTCATCTTTTACAAGTTCGGTAGGACCTCCCATATTGGGTACGATTGCAGGTATCCCATATGCCATTGCTTCAAGAATTGTTAATCCGAATGTTTCAATCCAAAGTTCTGGTATCGATAAATTTAACAGTAAGTCAGAATTTTGGAGAAAGGGGTGAATATTACTTTGTGCGGGTATTAATTTTAAATTACTCGGAATATCTTCTCCGAAAAAATCATTGATTGATTTCACATCTGAACTAATGATAAGACTAAAACGATAGTGATTCATTAGTTGAGCTAATTGTACAAATGTGAGGATACCCTTTGCCGGAGATAGAGAGGAAATCATAATAATCTGATTTAATTTTCTATCTTTTACAGGAGTAAGATGAATATTTTTAAGAAACGCGCTTGATAGACTATTATATTTTATTATTGCCGTAGACTTTTTATTCATTACATATTGATCCTTCGTGTATTGAGAGACAAAATAGGCTGTAGAAGGTATATTACAGAATATATGTTCTGCTATTTTAGTTATGAGTGTTTTCTTTTGAAATTTTTCATGGATATGATAAATTATTTTTTTTCTTAATATACTACCAGCAACTGTTGCATAAAATGGCATTATTGTGTTAATGTAAAAAACATTATATCTCGAACCATAAAATAATGCTATATACATGGCATGGATATAATATATAAAAGTCGATAGATATTTAATTCGTTTTCCATTAATTAGCGGACAATGGATTCTTATTATTTTAATATTCTTGTTATCTGATAAGAACCCCTTACTATTATTATCTGTTGCTACACAAAAAACTTTTTTATTAATATATTCTCTTTCAATTGTATCAGCTAATACTTTCGTACTACCTGTATGATCGTCTTTGGGATGAAAAAATATAAATGATTCCATTTTTTTTAGTTATCAAGAGATTCTTTTAAGAAAGTTATTGATTCCTCTTTTTCTTTTTCTATTATTTCATTTATTGTTGAATAGTCAATATGTTCATTAATAATTCTATCTATTTTTATCCAGTCTATTTCATTATCAATGTTTAATAATCTGTCGTTTAGTTGAAATAAGTTTAATATTGTTTCAAATCTGGTTACTCCTCTTTTGATATTACCTATTGATAGAAAAGGAAGGTTATATATTATCGAGAATACTGTACCGTGAAATGAATCAGTTAAAACAAAACTGGAAGAACTATACCCTTCTAACCAATCTTCTACGGGAAGAGCTATTCTCTTTTTGTAAGAAAGAAGCTTATTATCCATATTGGGATTACTAATATATACTATTTTAAGATTTAATTTTTGAGATATGTATTGAGCTATTTTTTCTTTTTCTGGTGTTATATCTAAGAAATAAACAATCATAGATTTTTCTTCTCTTTTTGGGACTGATGTAATGAGAGTATTATATTCTGAACTTTTTAATAACATTGTAGGGTCTAATACTCTCTTGGCATTCACTCCTAAATATTTGTTACACAAAGTAATGCCACTAGTCTCTCGTACTGATACAGCATTAAATTGTTTAGCAAGTTGTGCGCATTCCAATGTTTGTTTTTTAGAATATAGCCAGTGGTCTACTCCAAAGGAGGCCGCATATGCAATTTTCTTTATTTTAGGATCTTGAACAAATCTGCAAAACAAATCTTCTATATGTGGGAAAGAACGTGGATGCCACACCTGGTCACTTCCAACAATATATGCATCAAACTCGTAGTCTGTTTGTACGCTTTTATCTATCCAATACATTTTATGCGTAAGAGCAATGTTTTTTGTAATGAATTGATTTGTATATGTTTCCATATAGTCTACTTCTTTGCTGGTTAAAGGCTTATAGTTGACTTTTTTTCTAAGAATATATTTTAATAAAAAACGTGAGTATAAATTAATATAGTGATTATATGGAGTAGTTTGCATATAATATATTGTTTTTACGTCATGCCCTAATGATTTTAGAACTTGCTGCAGAGAATAGTTTTGTAATATTCCTCCATAGTTCATATGAAGTGGTTGCGTTAATATTCCTATTTTCATCTTTTTTTTATTTCCTTTATTAGTTCTTGAGTAAAAAGTTTGGCCCCTTTCTGATTCATGAAAAAAGGATTTTCATAAAAACTATCATTCATAAATAAGGTACTATTCATAAAGTTATAGAATGGAATATTTCTGTCTGATTGTTCTATAAAATTGTAGATGTAATTCTGTACAAATGCGTCTGAAAATTTGTTGGAAAGAGTAGGGTGAATTGGAGGAATAACCAAGATTGGATTTAAATTCCTTTCTTTACAAAAATCAATAATGCCTGTTAACAGTTTACTTTTTTGTTTTTGCTCCCCAGTGTGTGTTGTAGATAACGGCATTTCTAAGTTACTGATTCCAAATTGATTTTTCCATGCATTTATAAATATATTCGCTTGTGTATCAAAGTCTTTATGAGGTTGGATAGAATTTTTTATTTTTGTTTTGATAGTATTAATACAGCTTTTTATTAGAAATAAAGGTATATGTAATATTGGCTTTTGCTGTGCTTTTAAAGCTTTTGTACGTTCTTTTTCTTCAAAATTGATGACCATCCTAGGATGTAAGAAAGTATAATATTTTAGGTTGGTAGCTTTGGAGTATGAGGAATCTAAACATGAAAAAGGACATAATGTGATAATAACGAATCCACCTTCTTGTATATAGCTAAAATAATTTTTCAGAATATTGAAGTCATGTTGAAGTGATTGAGGGCCTATAGCCCAGTTCATTCCTTTACTCTTATCAGCATAATGAAAGGCGTGACAGGCACTACTACTTCCTAAATTTACAAACTCTAAATTAAAAGGTATTTTAGTCCAGAATTTATCTGCTCCTCCCCAATAGGAGCGGTATATTGCTGTCTTTTTTATGAAATGATTGGCTACATACATTCCAATTCGCAATGAAAGAAGGAGAAATAAGATTATGCCAATGTACCAATTAAAGATAATAGTTACAATAAGACTTATAGATGTAACTAAGAAAAGGTAAATCAGAATTTTTTTCTTGTTCATTTAGATATATTTAAAGTCCTGGGCATGATTTTGACTCAGGCAGAGTTTGGTAGTTTTCATTGAGCAGAAGCAGGGAGCTAATTTCTTCAGCTGTTAATTCAAAATCAAAGATATTAATATTGTCTTGTATTCTATCTTTATGAGTTGATTTGGGAATTGGGATTAAACCTCTTTGTATATCGAACCGGAGTATTATCTGAGCTAAATTCTTTTTATATTTATCTGCTAAACTTTTCAATAATGAACTACCTTTTAGTGTTGGATGGTGTAAACTCATCAGAGGAGAATAAGTCATTATTCTAATATTATTCTGGTTGCAATAATTAACGAGTGAGGTTTTGGTGTTTAGAGGTGAACTCTCAAACTGGTTGACCATTGGAAGTATTCTACTACTTTTCTTTAGTTTTTCAAAATGACGTTCTCTACAGTTGCATACACCTATTGCTTTGACTTTTCCTTCTTTATATAGATTTTCTAATTCATACCAAATCTCTTCAAAATAGTCAGGGTATGGCCAATGCATTAAAAGTAAGTCTAAATATTCTGTATGTAAAGAATGGAGGCTATTATCTAACTTTTTTCTAATAATTGTGCTTACTGCATTTTCTGTTTTCATGGCAGGTGAATCTTTCCAGAAATACACCCCTTTGTTACTTCCTCCCCCTAAAGTCCCTGGTTTATAAAGTTCATCACTAATTTTACTGACCAAAAACAACTCATCTCTAATAGCTGAACTGGTCTTGTATAATTTTACTAAACTATTGCCAAGATCAGTCTCATTATAGTAATTGTCTGCCGTGTCGAATAGACGATATCCGGCTTGGTATGCTTCATGAATGACAGAGGTTAGTACGTTCCCGAAAAGCGGATAAGTTCCCATTCCTATAGGAGGAATCTCTATATTATTGGCTAATTGAATTGTTGTCATAGAAGTTTCTTTTTTATTTGTCCAATAATCTTCTTTCTCATTGCACTATTCATCCCAAAGGTTAAGCTTGTGATAATTACGGATAAACTTGTGATGGAACATGTTATGATTAGTCTGAAGAAACTCTCATCTATGTATCTGCTATATATGCAATACGGAACGATAAAAGAGATTATAACGACGATAAGGCATCTGAAGTGAACATTTAAGATATAGTTTTTTATAGAAAAGTTGATGTATCTTTTTAAAATTAGAAGACTGACGAATTCAGATATAATCATAGTTACATTGGCCGCTATAAAAACACTTTCGGGTGCTCCTCCCCATTTCAAAAGGAGGTAAGCTATAGGGAAAGCCGAACACAGAATGCCACCAACTACCATATTCACTAACTTTAATTGCCCTGTCGCATGAAAAACGATTGTTCTGGGAGTTTTTAGTGTTTGGATTAGACATAAAATAATGATGAGTCTTAAAAAACTGATGGTATGTTCAGGGTATTTTCCTAACCACAGTGATAATATATAGTGTGCTTCCAGGCAAATGGGGAAGGAAATCATCCACATTAAATAAAAGGAAAAGCAACTGCTGTTTTTAACCAATCTCATCATTTCCTCAATTTTTTCCTCAGCGTATAGTTTTATGATTCGCGGTCGGACAGCGGTCATGAAATTATTCCCAAACTGGGTGACAGCCCCCTGCACTTGATATGCTATACCTCTTGCTGCATTAATTATTGGTCCGAAAAAAACATTTAATAACAAATTGAGGCCTTGTCCTTGTAATAAGCCAGAGATACTGCCAATCATGTCTGAACCGGCAAAAGAAAACATATTCTTATATAGTTGTTTATCTTTACAGATTTTTAATTTACATTCTATGAAATGTTTGTTACAGTAGAAACGGTAGAATAACATTACTCCGATTTGTATACAACAAAGTAGTATAGCATAGAAAATCAGTTTATCTATCGGGGACATGGCGAGCATATAAACAATGATTAATCTTAAAAAAGCCTCTACAATTCCTACATATGCATATATTTTCATGTTTTCATGAGCTATGATTGTTGCATTATATGGAACTTGAGTAAATGAGAAAAAACAAGTTAAAATAGAAATCTGATATACCCAAAAAGCTGCATTGAGACGATCTTCCGGAATGGTCATTTTCTCATAAAAGAAATATAATCCTATGGTTTCTGCCAGAAAAATGACAATTAAAGCTATAAATATATGAATACTTAGTGCTACATTGAATATTTGATTTAGCTTGCTTTCATTTTTTCTTCCTAATTCAAATGTAATAAATCGAGAGGTTGCTCCTCCTAATGAACCATTTAGGAATGTGAACATAATAACAATACCTCCGACTACATTATATAAACCAAAATCTTCTTCACCTAATATTTTTAATACAATACGTGAAGTATATAAAGTTACTCCCATGATAAGGAGCATCCTGAAATATAAGAATATTGTGTTTTTAGCTAATTGCTTGTTGTTAGACATTGAATGTGTATAAAAATAGTTATACTATTTAATTTGTTTGTTTTTTAATACCACTCAATATCTGTCTTAATGACTTTTGCCGGGTTTCCACCTACTAAGCTTTTGGGAGGTACATCTTTGGTAACTAATGCATTTGCTGCAACTACAGATCCTTTTCCGATAGTTACTCCTGGCAAAATTGTACAACCGCTACAAAGCCATACATGATCTTCAATGTGTACGGGTGCATGGTTGGTATAACTGTCATTTATGATTACATGGGGGCCATTCCAATCGCGGATAGAGACATTACGTCCGATACGTACTCCATTTCCAATTGTTATTTCTTTAGCACACATAATAGTGAGACCTACATTGCATGAGCCTTGACCAATTGTTAACTTTCCTTGGTTGACAATTTCTATATATGCACCATGGCGTAAATTATAAGGGGCATTTCCATATCTGGTTAATGGACCGTCGTGAATTTCTAAAGTAGCATTAGGACCCATATGCAGGCATGTGGGAATCCGTAATCCTTTGACAGGACTAAATCCATATAAAAATGGGGCTTTTATAATGATTTTCGCTGATGGATGTAAATCAAAAGTTGCTCCGGGCATGGTATATATGATATGTCTTTTTTTTAAGGAACTTACTGTGTTTTTACGTGAAAAATTTAATTTTATAAATGTAATATAGGTTTTTAAATTGAATTTATAAAAGATAAAAAATAGACGTATTGTTTTCAGATCTCTTATAATTCTATCTTTCAAGCTTCCTTCAATAGAGGTGAGAGGGAAATATTTCTGTGTTACATATTCAAATGTCTCTTTATCTAAATCTTCAAAAAATGATTTTCTATTTATATTGGAGGGAGTAATTGATTTTGTGAGTGCCAGATTACCAGGGAGTATAGATTCAAATGGGGTTGTCCGATATTCTAATTTGTGTTTAATTTGATTGAAATAATCTACTCCCTTGTGAGAATTCAATAGAATCATTGAGGTCCCAATATTGTTATCTAAATTTTTATCAATACGCTCAATTCCCCAGAAATCAGCAATTGTTATATCTGCTATACGTGGAAAACCTTTGTATTGGCAACTATAACAGGAAGGGCGACAATACACATTTGTGTGATAGCCACGACGAAAGTTGTCTATCATTCCAATACCATAGTAATTTTCTCCATTATCAAATACTACTTTACGGGTCAGGTTACGCCAGCCCAATTCTTTGTTTTTAGCTTTGACGGATACTATTTTAGCATTGAATTTCCGTTCTAAGGAATCTAAATATTTTCGGTACACTTTGGGGGAATTGACTCCCCGGCATATGAAATCTATAATGATTAGATTATCGTAGTTTTTGCGTAAGAAAGAGCGTAATGCTGCCATTTGACAGGGAGTTCCACATGCTAATACCTTTTCTCCTTTATGGAGTAATTGTTGTATTTCTTCGTATAACCCTTCTGCTTTACTTTGTAGATATTTTGAGCTTCTAAGCTTTGATATATCTTCGGGTTTGTTCGAAATATAATTGCGAACCGAAAAATCTTCGTTATAAATTGCTCCGCTGACATATCCGCCTTGTTCGTACATTCCTTCTGCTAAAGCAGAAAAAGCACCTCCGGAGGTACTGTCCCAACGGATATTCATTTTTTTATGAATAGCTGCTATTGTGACTAAAGGCTTTTCGGAATCATTTTTTTTGAGGCTTGAGATATGAAGTTCGGGGCATATTTTGTCGCATAAGTTGCAGTTTATACATTTCGATTCATCAACGGTGGGATACCAAAATCCTTCTATATCAACACGTAAATCTATAGCATGCTTAGGGCAACAATCAACACAAGCACAGCAACCACAACATTTGGATTTATCTGTAATTTGTATCATAATTAGAATCTTCCTTTATACATACCTTCATAGTACTTCTTATACTCCCCTGAAGTAATATTATCCATCCAATCCTGGTTTTCTAAATACCATTTTACCGTTTTTTCAATTCCCTCTTCAAATTGTAAACTTGGTTCCCAACCCAGTTCATTTTTTAATTTGGTAGAATCGATGGCATAACGAAGGTCGTGTCCTTTGCGATCGGTAACATACGTAATCAGGTCAAGTGAATGTCCTTTGGGATTTCCCAGTAAGCGATCTACGGTTTCGATGATAACCTTGATGATGTCTATGTTTTTCCACTCATTAAATCCGCCAATATTATAAGTTTCGGCAATTTTTCCTTGGTGGAAAATGATATCGATAGCACGTGCATGATCTACCACATACAACCAGTCGCGTACATTTTCACCTTTACCATATACTGGCAATGGTTTTCTGCAACGAATGTTATTGATGAATAGTGGAATTAGTTTTTCCGGAAATTGATACGGACCGTAATTGTTACTACAGTTGGTTACAATTGTCGGCATACCATATGTGTCGTGAAAAGCACGTACGAAATGATCCGATGAAGCTTTTGATGCTGAATAGGGTGAATGTGGATCGTATTTTGTTGTTTCGGTAAAGAATGTACCGTCAAACTCTAATGTTCCATATACTTCATCGGTTGATATGTGATAAAAACGTTTACTTTGGTAGCCATCTTCAGAATTTTCCCATAATAACTTGGCAGCTTGTAGTAAGGAGAGGGTTCCCATTACGTTGGTTCTTGCGAAAGTAAACGGGTCTTTAATACTTCTGTCTACATGGCTTTCGGCTGCCAAATGAATAACTCCGTCTATCTGGTATTGGTTGAACAATTCCATTATCCTGTCGAAGTCGCAGATATCTGCTTTCACGAATGTATAGTTTGGAGCGTTTTCGATGTCCTTCAAATTAGCTAAATTGCCGGCATAGGTCAGTTTGTCGATGTTGATAATATGATAATCAGGATACTTATTTACGAACAAACGTACTACATGGCTACCGATAAATCCGGCTCCGCCGGTAATCATTATATTTCTTTTGAATGTCATGGTGTTATGCTTCTAATTCGTTAATACATTTGATAAGCGAATCTTTCCAATGAGGAATGGTTATGTTAAAGGTCTCTTTTACTTTGCTTTTATCTAAAACGGAAAAATGCGGGCGTTTTACTTTACTTGGAAATTCATTACTGTGACAGGGCTGAATATCGCATGTGTGGTTGCTTAATGCAGCTATTTCTTTAGCAAAATCATACCATGAACATACGCCTTCATTACTAAAATGATAGATACCCTGTTTGGCTAATTGATTTTCATTTATAATTTTGACTATGAGTGCAGCCAGGTCTCCTGCATAAGTAGGAGTACCTACCTGATCGAACACGACTTTTAGTGTATCGCGTTCTTGGGTTAGCCGTTGCATTGTTTTCACGAAATTGTTACCGAACATCGAATATAACCAGGCAGTACGAAATATGAGGTAGTGGCATCCGGATTCCAGAATAGACTGTTCACCTGCTAATTTTGTTTTTCCATATATTCCTAATGGATTGGTATCCCATTCTTCCTGACAGGGAGTGTTTTTGTCCCCTTGAAAGACATAATCAGTAGAAATGTGAATTAGAGTTGCATCTATTTCTTTGGCGGCAATTGCCAGGTATTTTACTGCCAGGTTATTGATTAGATTTGCTGTTGCTTCGTCCTCTTCGGCTTTGTCAACATTAGTATATGCAGCACAGTTTACTATAACATCTACCTGATTATTTATTGTTATTCTTTGTATGGTGGCTAAATCGGTGATGTCTAATTCTGCTACATCGGTAAATATGTAATGATCGGAGCTTCCTGCGGACACTCTACGCATTTCGTTGCCCAATTGTCCGTTAGCTCCCGTCACAAGTATATTCATTCTTAATACAGTTTTTCGTCGTAGTTAAAGAGCCATTCGCTATCTTTCAAGCAGGAATGGGCTTTGTCTTTTTCTGAGAGAACCACATCGTTTGCCGGTATTCTCCAATTGATTTCCAGAGCGGGATCATTCCATGCCAGAGCACCTTCGCTTTGAGGTGAGTAAAAGTTGTCACACTTATATTGGAAAATAACCTCTTCACTCAATACACTAAACCCATGTGCAAACCCACGGGGTATAAAAAACTGGCGATGGTTTTCCTCCGTCAATTCCACAGCTACATGCTGCCCGAAAGTAGGGGAACCTTTGCGGATATCTACAGCCACATCCAGTACTGCACCTTTTATCACACGTACCAGTTTGCTCTGTGCAAAAGGAGGTTTCTGATAATGTAACCCACGGATCACACCATAGCCGGATTTGGATTCATTATCCTGAACAAACGTCGTTTTACAGATCTTTTCTTCAAATTCTCTCTGATTGAAAGATTCGAAAAAGTAACCACGCTCATCCTTAAAAAGACGTGGCTCGATAATGACTACACCTTCTATGGAAGTCTTTATTATATTCATAATTTGATAGGAAAAGTATACGATTTAAAAGAGAAATATAAAGGTGTACATTTTTGTGTGACAAGAATGTACATTATTACACTGCAATAGTGTACACTCTTGTTATACAAAAATGTACATTCTTATATCAGTTGATATTCAATGCTTTAACTCGTCTATTACTTTCAGTAAATATTGCCCGTACTGATTCTTCAGCATCGGCTTTGCCAGTTCCTGCATTTTATCTGCCGTTATCCAGCCTTGACGTAATGCAATACCTTCCAGGCAGGCAACCTTCAATCCCTGGCGCTTCTCTATCACTTCGATAAAGGTACTGGCTTCCGAAAGGGAATCATGTGTACCTGTATCCAACCATGCAAAACCACGACCTAACAGCTGGACTTTCAGCTCTTCATCATTCAGAAATTCCTGATTCACGGTGGTTATTTCTAACTCTCCACGGGCAGACGGTTTGATATTTTTGGCCACCTCAACCACTTTATTGGGATAAAAATAGAGTCCGACTACGGCATAGTTACTTTTGGGATGAACCGGTTTTTCTTCAATGCTCAGTACATTCCCCTCCTTATCGAACTCGGCAACTCCGTAACGCTCCGGATCACTGACCCAGTAACCAAACACGGTTGCTTTCTGTTCTTCTTCGGCCAGACGAACAGACTCTTTCAACATCCGGGTAAAGCTTTGCCCATAGAAAATATTATCTCCCAATACCAGACAGACAGAATCATTACCGATGAATTCCTCACCGATGATAAATGCTTGTGCCAACCCATCGGGCGAAGGTTGCTCTGCATATTCAAAACGAACACCAAAGTCCGAACCGTCTCCTAATAGGCGCTGGAAACCCGGCAGATCATAAGGCGTGGAGATGATTAATATTTCGCGGATACCGGCAAGCATTAATACGGATATTGGATAGTAAATCATGGGCTTGTCGAAGATAGGCAACAACTGTTTACTTACCCCTTTGGTGATAGGATACAGACGGGTGCCTGAACCGCCGGCTAATACAATTCCTTTCATATTATTATAATGATGGTTGGTTCGTTGATAACTTCATTCTTTTCTTATGGCACTTGGTAGTTACTTTTTCTACAAATCCAGCAGGCATATCTACCTGTGCACATCCAAGCATATCCAATCGGATGGCAACTTTACTTTTTCCGTCTACCATTACCAGTTCTCCTTCCAGACCTGTTAATGGACCTTTGATCACTTTTACCAATTCTCCCGGAGCAAGTGGGGTAGTAGATAATTCCACGGCAGCTTTGGAGTAGTCCAACATGAATTTGAATTTCTCCATTTGTTTATCCGGGATAATAGCAGGAGTTGATTCTCCTCGTAACACCATATACCTGCTAACGGACGATAAGGTTAGAGGTAAAGAGCGTTCTTCGGGGGATACACGAACGAAGAGTATCATTGGAATCACCACACGTTCCACCTTTTTCCGGCGGTCACTCCATTGATGAATTTCCTCTTGAATGGGGAGGAAACATTCGATACCCATAGCGCTGATGCGATCACGAGTTTTCTTTTCGTGATGGAGGCGAACGTAAGCTGCAAGCCAGTACTTCATAAAGTTATATTCTGAGATTTTTGATATCGAAATGGAGGGGGATACCGGTACTTTGTAACGAAGCGCTTGAGCACGCTACGCTGTTACCTGTCACAACTCTGTGAGGTAATCTTTGATACAATAGACCAATTCCGATGCAAAGATATATATTATTTACGAAAAAAAATAATTTGTAGATAAAAAATAATATAATAAATGAGTTTTTTCTTTTTAATTCTTTATTTTGATTGTGTTTTTTGCTTATAGTAGTTTTTTATTTGTTTCTTGAAAATATATTACTAATATTGGGGTGTAATCCTTTTTGTAAAAATGGTTTGGAGCTTTTTTAGAATTTATTAATGCGAATGTCATCTTTTTAAAAGAAGGTATGATGGTATCCATGAAATGAATTATATAATTCTTTGAATAGACTTTTGTGTAACGAATATTTCTTACTTGTTTTAAGATTTTATATTTTATAAAATTGCTTTGATTGTTTATATATGAAACCTTTATGGGGTCTTTTGTTGATATAATATGTTGATTATACGACTGTTTGTTGTGTGAGATACTATGCGCAATTATAAAATGGATAAATTTCTTTTATCTCTTCTTTGTTTTCTTAAATTTTTATTTTATTCAATGGATTTTGTATCCCATCTCAGTTTTATTAATGGATTGTTGTGGGCAAGCGTATTTCTTTCCTTCGTGTAGTAGAGTATAGATAGGAGTGTCCGAATATTATTTTTTAAATAATCTTATATAATTACATTTTTATAAAATAAATAGTGTGTGAATTTCTTGAATATGTTAATTCACTAACTTTTTTAAGAATGCCAATGTATAAGATTTATGTAACTAATTATTTAATAATATATATATCTGTATTATTTACATTATTCTTTGCCGATATTTTTAATTAGTCTCGTATTCGGTGGGCGCTTTTATCGATTTTTTTCTATTCTTTATTTGTAAAGCCGTGATTAAAATTTTAATGGCAGATAGAGACTGCTGTTTTCTCCATTGAGGAGGATAAGAAGTAGTGCCACCATAAAAACCAAACACAGCTCCTATTCCGGATATAAGATGAGTATGAAGGAGATGCCGGTTAGTAGCAATCCATTTTTCTTGTTTGGATATTGACATCCCGATAAATAGTACATCAGGTTTGAATTCGTTTATAGCTGTTATCATTTCATTTGTTTCTTTTTCAGAGAAACTGGCACGATAAGGAGGGCTATATGTTTTTATCCGTATATTTGGATATTCTGTGAGAATACGGTCGGTAATAAGAGCAAGAGTCCGTTCGGAAGCTCCAAGATAGAATACTGATCCCGCTACTTTATCAAGGTGTTGAAGTATAGACAGATGTAGGTCATCACGCGATACATTGTGAATCTGCTTTCCTGTGAGCCAACGGGCAGCAAGCGTTATACCCGCTCCGTTTGGAACTAATATATCACTTTGGAGGAGTGCTTGTTTGAGTTCTTTATCTTCATTGGCCATGAGCCAGATACGTGAGTCTATGGCATGTATCACCATTTGCTGGTCGGGGATAGAGTCAAACTGGTAGTTATTGGTGATTACTAAGTCTCCCATTGGGATTGATTCGGTTTGTTTTAACAGTTTCTTATTTAAGCTTTGAGCTCTTCTTTTTTTCCGTTTGTTGAGATATACATCGCATAAAATACCTGCTATAAGATCAATGGCCAATATCAGATTGATATTGAGTAACTCATGTAAAAGGATATTGCACGCTGTAATGAAGAGCGTAGTTATGGTAAGGGTCAAAGTGATTCTGCGATGACTAAATCCCAGATCGAGCAATTTGTGATGAATATGATTGCGATCCGGATGGAAAAGTGATTTTCTTTGGCTGGCTCGTGTATACATAACCCGGGCAGTATCAAACAGTGGAATAAACAAGACCGACCATGCTATTATAATAGGTGGTATACCTGTTGAAATTGCTTCGGAAGAATGCTTCATGCTATAATATACCGCAAGAAAGGCAAGTATGTAACCCAGGGTGAGCGATCCTGTGTCGCCCATGAATAATTTTCTTCGGGCTATAATATTATAATATAAAAAAGGAATGAGTGTACCGACTACAGAGAAAGTAAGAATAGGCATTGTGTGATTTTTTGCAAGAATGAAACTGATACCCAGAATGGCGGCAGCTGAGATACTGAGACTCGCCGCAAGTCCGTCTACTCCATCAATAAGATTAATAGAATTAATGATATATACAATCAGCAGGGCCGTGAAGGGTATTCCGATATAGGGTGATAATTCGTATATGCCAAAAAGCCCATATAGGTTGTTAATGTAAGTGCCGGATGCTATTAGCAAAAAGGCAGATAGGATCTGAATAATGAATTTATGTGAATAGCGTGCGCCAATTAAGTCGTCTTTGACTCCTATTAGGACCAAAGGAAGAACGCCGCATATCATAAAAGAAAGGCGAATGAAGGACTCGGAAGAATGACTGATATTAGATGTTCCCAACCATATAGCCTGTAGTCCTGCTATAGGCAGAAAGCTAAGAAGAATAACAGGACAGAAAGTGATACCGGCCAATCTGGGGATAGGACTGACATGGGATTTACGCTTGTCAGGCATATCATATAGACGTTTTCTCCTGGAGATGAGAAGAACGCGTGGTAGCGTGATGAATTCTATAAAGATGGCTACAACAAGTGCTGCTGTACAGCATGCAATTACACTTAATATAGGGTTAATTAAAATATTCATTGTCTGTTTAATATTTGTTCCATTACTTATTAGGTAAGAGAATCTCAAATATCAAAAAGTCAAAAGAAAGTCGTTTTTGTGTTAATATAGTCTAACGAAAAAGGCGGTTTAGGAAGGAAAAACTGTCTGTTTTATTGAATTCTGTTTGATGTAACATTTGTAATTACATCAAACAGAATTTTCATATCAAATCTTCGTTTATTGAACAATAGGTTTAAACTGGTGTATTTATTATGTTAAATTGGTTTTTTTTTTGAAAAAATATCAAGCTTTTTTGTGTTAGGTGGGATTTTATCCTTAATTTTGCAGCGACAAGAAAAAATGATAGTCGTTCTCTTACCTAATAAGTAATGGAACTCTTTTTGAGTATCATTTTTTTCTTAGAAGTCACTGCTGAAATAATTTTTTTGTTTGCTTCACTCATCGTTTTGTTATCCAGTGATTCCAAATACACATATGTTACTTTTTCCGATGAATGCCCCATTCCTGTACTGATGATTGAAACAGGAATTCCTTTTTCTCTTGCTGTACTTGCCCAGGTGTGCCTTGCTACGTATGAAGTAAGGTGAGGCGTTATCTGTATCATTTCCGATATCTGATGTAAATGCTTGTTATACAGTCGCAATGCGCTTTTGTATTGCTTGTATCCTTGTTCTCCTACCGCATTTAGTATCGGTAGCAAGTAAGCAGAGCTTTTGCATTCACGTGCATAGCGTTTAATGATCTTATGCGCACAGTTTTCAACGGTAATATACAGCTGTTGCCGGGTCTTATGGCGGCGGTAAACCAATATGTTTCCATTGACATTACTTTTACGCAGATAAGCCAGGTCTACAAATGGGATTCCCTGTAAGTAGAAACTTAGCAGAAACAGGTCACGACTAAATTCCAACTGTGGGTACCGACTAAAGTCAGCTTCTCGTAATTGGTTGATTATAATCGGTTTGATAGCCCGTTTGGCAGTCGTATCGCAGCCTACAAATACATTCTCAAAGATGTCTTTGGTGTTTATTGTAGCTACTCCGGCAGCCACTGCCTGGTTGAAGATAGAGCGCAACATGCGCATGTACAAAGAGATCGTGTTTTCATACAACCCCTTCAGAAAGAGATGCTGCTCAAACCCTTTTATAAGTTGAGGAGTAATCTCGTCAAAACGGGTAGATGGAGTACCTGTAAACAATTGTAAACTGTGCAGCGTACTTAGGTAACTATCTGCGGTACTATACCTTCCAGATAGTTTTGCTTTTTCAATCAATGATTTTGTGAAGATTTGTATTTCCATTTCTATGCTTCCTTTTAGGTTTGTTCAATAAACAAAGAATAAGATCGAAATGATTTTGGTTGTTTAGATAATGAGTTGGTAAAGATAGGATAAAGATATGGTAAAAAAAAGAGCAATTTGCATATTTTTTGCTATGATTTTATTTTGAATACCTGGAAGATAGAGAAATAAAAGAATCTCTAACGAGGATGATATATTATAATATTTACTGTTTTTTCGCGGTGTATTAATCATTTTAATCGAGAATATTATGGTAATAGCTTATTTGAGAGTAAGTACAGAAAAGCAGTTTTTAGCCAATCAGAAAGAAGAGATTTTAAGGTTCGCAGAGAAGAATGGGTTAGCTATTGATAAATGGTACACCGAGACGGTGAGTGGAAGTGTAAGTACGAAAGAACGAAAACTGGCGCCGTTGTTGCGACAGATGAAGCCGGGGGATACGCTGATTGTTACAGAGATTTCGAGATTAAGCAGGACCTTATTGGAGATTATGACTATTTTAAATTCATGCATTAAGAAGCAGGTGGTACTGTATAGCACTAAAGAAGGATATGTCTTTCAGAATGATATAAACAGTAAAGTATTGGGGTTTGCATTCGGTTTGATGGCAGAGATAGAGCGTAATCTTATTTCCATGCGTACGAAAGAGGCTTTGGCAAGACGTAAGCAGGAAGGAGTTGCATTAGGGAGGAGAAAAGGAGATAATCCTAAATTGCAATTATTGCATGATAACAGAAAATATATTTTAAAGCAAGCACGAGGGGGAGCCAAACATGCGAAATTAGCGCGTGAGTTTGGAGTGTCCAGAACAACCATGTTCCGGTTTCTGAAAGCGGAAGGAATGACGGCAAACGCTTGATGAACTTAAAAAATGTGAATTGAGAATTTGGATGTGCTTGACATCTCGTGATAAATCTCAATTCACAAATTTTGAAATTAACACTTTGTTCTATAATGTTTTAATTGTTCACTCTCTTATGAAGGTTCTTAAGTTCAAACGCAAGCATGAGTCTGAAAAGACCGATGATGAGGAAGGTGAACGAAATCATATATACAGCATATAATGCACCTACTGCCGGTTGCCAAAGAATGAGTAAAGAGCATAATATAGCTAAAATTCCGAATGCCATATACCAACCCCAGTCACGGGTTCCATAACGTTTCAGATCCATGGAGTAGCCTGTGGCAGAAAAACCTCGGAACATGAGCCAGAAAGCGATAAGGAAAGGTATAACTTCCATGCTTACCATTGGGTAAACTACAAGATAGATACCGATGATGAGATCAATAATGCCTCCGGCGAGATACCAACCCCAACTTGATACGTGTTTATTACTTATAGCAAAAAGAATTTCCAGAATACCACTGACTAACATGGAGATACTGAAGATGATGCTTAGAGCTACATAACTGCTTAACGGAGCAAACATAAGGCATAACGCTACACCGATATACAAAATACCTAAAATAAGAGACATCCACCAATTTTTTACTGAATGTTGAATCTCATCGAATACTGTTTTCATACGAATGTGATTTTATTAATTGATACTATAAGTTTGTTAGGGGAGTAACAAATAGAGAGAAAAAAGGTTTGGCATGGCAACTTGATATACAAATCGGTTGTATGATGAATAATAGATCATATGGGGCTTCATTTATTATTCAGTTATTTTTTTGTGAACCTATTGCAAAGTTTAATTGTTCTATACACAAAAGAGCGAAACTTAAGACTCTTTTTTAAAATACTAAATAACTAATAATAATATACCTTATGGCAACAACAAATTTCAAAGGACAACCGGTAAAGCTGATCGGTGAATTTATACAGGTGGGAAAAGTAGCTCCTGATTTCGAACTTGTAAAAACAGATTTATCTTCTTTTTCTCTGAAAGATCTCAAAGGAAAAAATGTGATTCTTAATATTTTCCCAAGTCTTGATACAAGTGTTTGTGCAACCTCTGTGCGTAAATTTAATAAAATGGCAGCTGGTTTGAAAGATACAATCGTATTGGCTATCTCCAAAGATCTTCCTTTTGCTCATGCGCGTTTCTGTACTACTGAAGGTATTGAGAATGTAATTCCATTGTCGGATTTCCGCTATTCGGATTTTGATGAGAGTTATGGTGTACGTATGGCAGATGGTCCGCTTGCCGGTTTGTTGGCGCGTTCGGTGGTGGTGATCGGTAAAGATGGTAAGATTGCTTATACGGAGTTAGTACCGGAAGTTACGCAAGAACCTGATTATGATAAAGCACTGGCTGCTGTGAAAGAATAAATTATTAAAGAGAGAGAGCCTGTGCCTTTTAAAAGGCACGGGTATTAAAGATTTTGACCTAATAGGGACTGGTTTATAGATATGGTAATATCGCCATCTCTTCAGTTCTTGTTAGGTTGTGTTTTTTTCAGAAATAAATAAAACCTAAACAGAATGAATAGAATGCAATTAATGTCTGCCGCCTTTTTATTTATGGGCGTAGGAATGTTGTCGGCTCAAACAGAGCCTGCAAAAGAAGCTTCTCCCTGGACAAGGGAAGGATATGCCGGGTTGAAATTGACCCAGGTAAGTTTAACAAACTGGGCTGCCGGTGGCGACAACTCTGTTGCCTTTGATTTGCAAGGTGCTTATCAGGCTAACTACAAAAAGGGAAAACATCTTTGGAACAATCGTCTCGAATTGGCTTATGGGTTAAATAAAACGGGGGAAGACGGTGTAAGGAAAGCGAATGATAAAATCTATCTGAATTCTAATTACGGATATTCTATAGCGAAGAGCTGGTATGCCAGTGCTTTTGCTACTTTCCAGACGCAATTTTCTCCCGGATATGACTATAAGGTAAACAAAGATATCTCTGTTTCAGAGTTTATGTCTCCTGCCTATCTGACCACCGGACTTGGTTTTACTTACGAACCCAATAAGATTTTTACGGTAGTACTGTCTCCGGCTTCCTGGCGTGGTACGTTTGTGCTCAATGATCGTTTATCTGATGAAGGAGCTTACGGTGTAGATCCGGGCAAGCATTTATTGTCGAGCTTCGGAGCAAATCTGAAAGGAGAGGTGCGATATGAGTTTATGAAGAATATGACAGTCTATTCCCGTCTGGATCTCTATTCTGATTATCTGGATAAACCGCAGAATGTGGATGTGAACTGGGAGGTGCAGATAAATATGGCAATTAATAAATGGTTCTCAACTACATTAACTACCAATCTGATGTATGATGACGATGTCAAGATAGCCCAGAAAGACGGAACAAAAGGACCACGGGTGCAGTTTAAAGAAATATTGGGTGTGGGATTGCAATTTAATTTCTGAGTTTTATTTCACCACAGGAGGACACAGAGATACTGAATAATTATCTAATTGACTTTAAATAATTAAAACTCTGTGTGACTTTGTGCCCTCTGTGGTGAAATAAACTCAAAACAATACGAAGTCCTTATTTCTTCTTCAGTGCTTTGTAAATCAGGAAACCTACAATAAATACCCCTACAGCGATAAAGAAATAGCCCAACTCGTGACTGTATTCACCAACGCGTGCTAACAATTGCTCTTCGCTTTCGATACCCGGAACGGAAGCCAGATGGTATCCGATAGCTGCCAGTATACCATTCCATAAGCCAGCTCCAAGAGTGGTGTATAACAGGAAGGTGGAAAGCTTCATGCGGGCAAGACCGGCAGGGATAGAGATTAACTGACGTACAGCAGGGATCAGACGGCCTACAAAAGTAGACAATGCGCCATGCTTATCGAAGTATTCTTCTGCATGTTGCACTTTAGCTTCGTCGATGAGGCACATATGGCCAAAACGACTGTTGGCAAACTTATAAATGATAGGGCGTCCTAACCAGTAAGCTAAATAATAGTTGATGATTGCTCCGATATTTGCCCCGATTGTGGCAAACAATACTACCAAATATACATTCATTTCATCATTTACAGCTGCTTTGTAAGCGGCAGGAGGTACAACTACCTCAGACGGAAAGGGTATAAACGAACTCTCGATGGTCATTAACAGGGTGATAGTCCAGTAGTTAAGGTGATCGAGACACCATTGAATGAAGGCTACAGATTCCATTTGTTTAAATTCTGAATGCTAAGTTTATAATTTTAATTATTTTGATTTAGTAGTTAGAATTTAGTAGTCAGTAGATAGAATCGATACACGTGATAACTCTTATACCGAATGGCTTCCAATTACTATCTACTAACTTCTAATTATTTTCCTCCTCAGTTTCTCCGTCATTTACATCATCGAGTTCATTCATGAATGTTTCCAGATTCTGCAAAATATCTTTGTCGGTATTTTGTGACAACATTTCCTGAATCATCTCTATGTTAAGCGGAGTTTCTGACATTTGATTGTATTTCTGAAATCCCTTGTGATCTCTAAGAATCATACAGATAGAAGCCAGGCGGCCATTGATTCCCGGATAATCAGGATCTTGTTTCTTTGCTTCCTCAAAACAGAGGCGGGCATTTTCTACCATGCCATAGTCCAGGCTATAGTTGCCTATCTGCACTAATGTTTCGGCTTCAGGTGCATATTGCAATGCTACGGCCCAACACTGTTTAGCTTCCTCAAACTTATCTTCTTCCAGATAA
>QWCY01000428.1_pt1 | contig 69140 bp, 82 predicted proteins | sample 1972631 | NCBI WGS metagenome assembly QWCY01 (sample SAMN09866696, study PRJNA288562) | Human gut metagenome isolate pre1_stool, whole genome shotgun sequencing... | isolation source: gut | host: Homo sapiens | place: USA: California
TGCAGAAGTCTTGGTAACATTAGGGATTATTGGAGTAGTATCCGCCATGACAGTCCCGACTTTAATGCAAAATCACCAGAGAAAGACTTATGTAACCCAATTGCATAAGGTCTATAATGAACTTTCTCAAGGTTTAATCCGTTATCAGACAGATAGAAATGCTCTTAATCTGACAGAAGCCGGATTAAGCGTAGATACCTTTTCTGAGTTCCTAAAAAATTACTTTAAAGTAGTTCAGGATTGCGAAAATGAACAAACACCTTGTTTTGCGGATTCTTACAAGAAAATTGCAGGTGTTGAGACTTTATTTAGATGTGATGGAGCCTGCATGGTTCTTGCAAATGGTGCAGCTATAGGAGTTTATAAAGCCAGCGCCGGATATACAAATATGATTGCAGAGATAGTGGTTGATATTAATGGGCAGCAGGGACCTAATATCTTTGGCAGAGATGCTTTTTCTTTATTTTTGTACAAAGACGGAACTATAGATGATTACTCTACGTCAGGTGTTGTTCCTATGACTGAAGAACTGAGAGAACAACGTTATCAGACAGCTTGTATAGACAGTGCTGGTAGTAATTGGGATGGCTGCTTTGGAAAAATCTTAAATGATAACTGGGAAATGACATATTAATATTGACTTTTTAATAAAAATCATTAATTTTCATGACACCTAATACAAACAGATGATTTTATAAAAAATAATTGATTATTATATAAAATTATCCGATTGTATCAGAAAAAGAGGTAGTCATGATAATTAACGGCGGAATAAGGTATTGTGAAAAAGGCTTAACAACCTCGCTCAGGGCTATGCATGTTCAGAGCGAGTTAATAGGTATGTACAACGAAAATGTAACGGGATTTGATAAAATCGGTTATCAGAGAAAAGATCCTGTAGTATCCTCTTTCACGGAATATATCGGTGTACACGGGCTTTCTCAAACTGTTGATGATGAAGTCGGTCGTATTGCAATGTCTGATAACCCTCTTGATTTGGCTTTGGCTAATAAAGGTTATTTTCAAACCCAAAGTGCAGATGGGATTAAGCTTACCCGTGACGGGAGATTTAAACTTGACAAGGAAGGAAATTTACTGACCCTTGAAGATGCAAGTGTCCTTTCAAGCGCAGGTGTGCCTATTAAACTGCCTGTTGTGCCTGAAAAAATTGAAGATGTAAAAATTAATTCAAAGGGGCTTGTAAGTGTATTTAACAAAAATACAAACAAACTTGAGAATGTTGCATTCCTTGGTATTGTAGATGCAAGCGGAGTTATAGTCATGGATCCTCAGGTTAAACAGGGTTACAATGAATACTCTAATGTCGCCCTGCAAAATGAATTTATTTCTATGATGCCGGTTATCAGGAATTTTGAGGCAAACAGACAAATTTTTATGATACAAAATCAAAATCTTCAAAAAGTAATTTCACAATTAGGAACAACATCATAAAGCAAGTGAGGAATAAATTATGTACAGTATGCAAGGTATAGTCAGAAAAAGCGTAAACAACGTAACTACACAGTTTGAAAAACTCGGTTATGTTGCAAACAGTCTTGCTAATATGAATACACGCGGTTATAAATCTGTATCGTTTGAACAGATGCTTACAGAGGACGGCTATTTAACAGGTGCAATAAGAACAGACTATAAACAGGGGTCTATTCAAATAACAAGTAACCCTTACGATGTTGCAATAAATGGTACGGGGTTTATTCCCGTTGTATCGCCCGAAGGTGAAGTTGCTTATACCCGCGACGGTGCATTTAAACAAGGCAAAGACGGTTATCTAGTGACAACTGACGACTGGCTTGTAGGTGAAGGGATTAAAATCCCTGCAAATTGCTATAAATTTGAAATTAAGCCTAATGGAGAAGTTCTTGCGTATGACGGGAAAAATGTTGCACCGAGAAAACTGGGAACTATTCCTCTTGTACGCTTTCCCTCACAAGAGAATTTGGAACAGGCCGGCATGAATAAGCTTATTCCAACAGCAGATTCCGGAGAACCGATTTTAATAAAGGATCATGATTGTATCTGTCAGAACAATTTGGAAAATTCTAATACTAATATATATTCATCTACATCTGAAATGCTAAGGCTGAATGCCTCACTTCTTGCAAGTACCCGCATGATGAAGGTTGTTGATGATATGTACAACAAAGCTATTAACATAAGAGAGTAGCAAGTAACATAATCTATTGAAAATAGAAAGAAAGGGTAAAATGTTCACACCGCTTGACAATATGGGCAAAGTCACATTAATGATGGATTTGATAACGCAAAGACAAAGAGCGTTAGGTTCAAACCTTGCAAATATTGATACACCGGGTTACGTCCGTCGTGATATTAATTTCGGAGATTATCTGGGATCAATGAACAGCCCTCTTGAAACTAAATTATCCGAAAAACTCGGACCGTCAGGGGTTATTGAAGAAAAAACTTATGAAGAAATTGACCCTGCAAATGAGTTAATGGAATTACAGCAAAATTCACTTCTTTATACGATGGCAACGAGAAGAATGTCAAATATAATTACAGAAATGAAAACAGTGATAAATGTAGGTAAGTGATAAGAAAGGGTAAAAAACGGAAGCGTAAGCGACTGACCAATATATAATAAATTTTGACAATAACCGCCAGAGAGGATAGAAAACGGGAGCGAGCATAAGCGAGTGACTGATAAAGATACAAAAAGTTTTGACAATAGCCGTCAGAGAGGATAGAAAAATGAGTATAATGGAATCAATGAATATCGGAGCAAATGCCTTAAAAGCACATGGCTTAAGGCTGGATATTCATGCGAAAAACGTTGCAAACGTTGATACTCCAAATTACGTAAGAAAAATTCCTGTTTTAAATGCAACAGAAGATATTTCTTTTCACGGGCTTATGAATACAATGAAAGAAGATGTTTTCGGTGTCGGAACTTTACCGTATCTTCAAGGAGGTGTTGTATTTAACGGTTGCGTGGAAGATCCTACTGTTGGAGATAAAATTTACCGTCCCGGTCACCCCGATGCCGATGCCAACGGTTATATAAGAGCTTCAAATGTTAATCCTGCGGTAGATATGGCTGATGCTATTCTCGCTCAAAGAGCTTATGAAGCCAACCTTGCTTTAATTAATATTACAAAATCAATGGCTCAAAAGGCTACAGAAATCGGAAGATAAAATTTATGATTAAACTTTCAATAATTATTCCTGTTTATAATGTTGAAAAATATATCCCTGTTTGTTTGGAAAGTATTATTAACCAGCCTTTTAAGGATTTAGAAATTATATGCGTAAATGACGGTTCTTCAGACAATTCTCTTTCTGTATTACAGAGCTATAAAGAAAAAGATAACAGAATTACAATTATTGATAAAAAAAATGAAGGTTCAGGGGTCGCAAGAAATACAGCCTTAGCTATTGCAAAAGGTGATTATGTTTATTTTGTTGACGGCGATGACTGGCTTGAAGATAATGCTTTAGAAAAAGTTGTTTCTAAAGCAGATGAGTTAGATACTGATATTTTAATCTTTAGCGGGCTTTCTTATTATAACGGTAAGGGACAAAACGGAGCTTACAGTAAAAATAAATTGCCTAAAAAATATTTTGATAAAGTTTTTTCATCAAGAGAAATAAAGAAAGATATTTTTAAATTTCCGTCTACTGCTTGGACGAAATTATACAGACGAGAGTTCCTTTTAAATAATAATATTAAATTTCAGGATTTGAAAGCGGGACAGGATCAGCTTCCGTTTTTCCATTCTATGGTAAAAGCGGAACGCATCGCTCTGCTGCCTGAGAACTTGTATTGTTATCGTAAAAATCGTAAAGGAGCAGTAACATCAGTAAAAAAGAAAAAGAATTTTTCTCCGATATATGTTTTCTATGGAATAGAAGAAATGTTGAAATCAGAAAATCTACTTGATGATTATAAAGCAATTTTTGTAAATAGGTATTTTTCAAAAGCAACATCTTGGCTCGGGAAATTCCAAGATGATTTGAAACACGAATATTATCTTGAATATACAAAACTCTTAGACCATGTAAAAGCAGAATATCCTTTCGGATGGTGGGTTAAATTTAATCCAAAAGAAAAAGACTGTTATTGGACTTTAAAACTAAAACAAAGTTTTTCAAAAATTATTTTTTAGGCTAGTTTATAAAAAGAATTTTTTATGTATTTCATCAAAACTTTTTGCCTTCATCTTTTAGAATTTTATTAAGACAGCTAGAAAATTCACTCATGCAATTATATTTTAAAGAATAATATACATTTAACCCATCTTTTCTATCTTGTATCAATCCTGCTTCTTTTAACTTTGAAAGTGATTTAGATATATGAGGCTGTTCATACTCCTTTAATTTTTCCACAATCTCACAAACGCATTTTTCTCCGTCTGTTAATGTGTCGATAACTTCCAATCTGATAGGGTTAGCGAGAGCCTTAAATATTTGAGCTTTCTTTTGGTATACTTCTTTATCCATAAAAACCTCGAGGGCTTGACAATATTCCAATAATGGAATATATTAATAGCATTATATGCTTAATATGGCATATAAATAGAACAATGTCAATGCTTATTCGGAGGTTAATTATGTTTTTAAAACTTGCAGACTGGTTAGCATATAATGTATTTGGATTATCAGCAGATACAAATATCGGCTCAACTCTTCACTTCTTTGTATATGACACAACAAAGATTTTATTTTTGTTATTTTTTATAATTCTTATACTTTCCTTTTTAAGAGGTTATATAGATAATAACAAATTTAAATCCTTTATCGAGAAACAGCCTAGATTTGCGGCTCATTTCTTGGCTTCTCTCTTTGGAGTAATAACTCCGTTTTGCTCTTGTTCATCAGTTCCTTTATTTATAGGATTTACAGAAGCAGGTATTCCATTTGGTGTTTCTATGAGTTTTTTAATAACTTCTCCTATGATAAATGAACTGGCAATACTTTTATTGGCAGGAATTTTAGGTTTAAAAGTTAGCTTAATTTATGTAATTACAGGTATTATTGTAGGGGTGATTGGGGGTTACTTAATGGAACTATTTGGATGGCAAAAATACTTGCAGGATTATGTCATAAACAAGCAAATAGATAATTCTTGTTGCCCTTGTCAAAGTGGATGCAACAAAGTTATAACACTTAAGAGAAGATTACAAGAAGCTCTTAATTATTCAAAGGACCTTATGAAAAAGATATGGTTATTTGTATTATTAGGTGTTGGTATAGGTTCAATCCTTCATGGTTATGTTCCTCAGGAATTTTTTATGCAATACCTGAATGCTGATAATATACTGAGTATTCCTTTATCTGTTTTAGTTGGAATACCATTATATGCTGATATAACAACTATTATTCCTATTGCTCAGGTGCTCATTGAAAAAGGTTCTGCGATTGGTACAGTATTAGTATTTATGATGTCTATAGCTGCCCTATCGTTACCTGAGATGATTATACTTTCAAGAGTTATGAAAAAAGAACTAATCATAAGATTTTTGTTGTTTATGTTTTTAGTATTCACTGGTGTTGGGTACTTTTATAATTTAATTTTATAAACAATCTGTAATTCTGAAAAGAATTATTAAAAAAAGAGCTGTTTCAAACAGCTCTTTTTTTATTTAAATGTCGTGAATTTCACGACATTGGAGTTTACAGTTCAATTATTATCACAATAAAAAGAAGATACACAAGTTTATTATAATATGAGGATAGCATTAAGACTTAGAAATATTACTTACAAAATTTTTAACTTATTTGTGTTAATGTATTTATAAAAAAAGAGATACAATGACACAAACATTAGAGAAACTTAAAAACGAAATATTTGCTGAAAACAGAATTCATACTAGTAAATATTACTTACTATATATTGATATTTTAGGAATGAAATCTAAAATTAATTCCAATGATAGTGAACTATACTTAAACTATATAAATAATTTATATAGAAGTGCAATTAATACTATAAGCAACTTATATCAAGAAATTAACAAAATAAAGATTGATGTTAAAATATTTTCTGACAATATGATTATTGCAATAAAACAAGGAGAAAATGAATATTTGGGAAACGACCCTATAAAACATACTCTTATAATAGAAATTGCTTCTTTTATACAAGTTTTGTCTCTTATGTATTCGCTGCCTACAAGAGGAAGCATTGTACATGATGATTTTTATATAGATGAAAACTTTATATATGGTAAAGCATTGACACAAGCATACTATTTAGAAAACGAAATAGCTATTTATCCCAGGATTATAATAAATGATGATTCGGTAACATTGTTCACTGCTTCACAATATTTAAAAAAAATTATAAAAAAAGATACAGACGATGTGTATTATATTAATCCTTTCGAGTGTTATTTTAATATATCTAAAATTTATAAAGAAAATGAAATTAAACATTTAAGACAAATATTATGGTCTAAATTCCAAGAAATTAATACTTGCAAAATTAATCAAAAAATACATTGGCTTATAAATAGATTTAATGAGTTTTGTATTAGTCAAAACTTAGAAACCTATATTCTTGATATCGATAAACTTCCAAGATGCAACCAATATTTTGCAAATGCATTTAAAGATATTGAAACAACTAAATAAAATAATTACAGCATTCACATAATTAAAAACAGGTTGAGTATTGAAATATGAAAAAATGTCGTAAAGCTCCCGAATATGGAACCTTTTGACAATAAAATTGTACCAGAGAAAGAAGCTGTTGACAATAGTGTATATGCTAATCTCATCTACATCATGAAAGAGTCTACATTTGAATACTAAAATATGCGAATGGCTTTGGGACTTGAATGTGCTTAGCAAGTTTCCCCTAATATCTATTGTATAAGGTTCCTTTTAAATATATTACCTTAACAATGTCTTCTTCCTTAACTACTGTAAGACTTTACCCCATTGAACTCATCTTCATATATTGAAAATTTAGCAACTTTTAACTAAAAATTTTCTACTTGTAATATTCACCAAGCATAAGTAACACCCCCTTAGTGAGACACACAATGACCTTTCATTGAATAATTCTATGAGAGCTAGGCTGAATATGAATACATAGGCGGAAGCCATTAACGAAGTGAGCTGACAGAGACTGAGAGATTGAGTAAGTAGGAACCAAGCAAGAGTAGGTGTATTGCGTCTCGTAACCTCGAAACAATGCTTATGCTAGTATGTGCATATACATAAGTAATATGTGTGTGTTTATGATAGCTGACGAGTGGAGAGGGCTATGACTATTACGTATATTAAATAGTGTAGAGGGTTACTACAACTCAATCTGATGAATGATGTCTAGCCTGAAAGTGATTGATATAATTGTCGTTACAGGAGAGAGTAGTAGTGAATAGACACGAGATGATAGAGCGTATTGGTTGTAAATATCTTACAACCAATATAGAAAATGGAGAGTATAGTTATGTCTTAGAAGCTGGTTCTAAAGCCAAGCTGGAACAGTGTGTAGGGCATGCAGTAAAACATTTTAAATTAGATTTACGTTTTGAAGATGACAATACTGTTATTTTAGTTGAAACGAAGCCACGATTTGTTGCTTCTGATGTTAAACAGTTGGCAGAATATCTTGAGGAAGAAAGAGCGCTGCATTCTGGAAAGAAAATTATTTGTATTCTGGCCAATACTAATAATGACAAAATCAAGGTATGGCAGTCTGTTATTGATGAGGAACACCTACTATCAAATGAAACTGTACTAGATACAATGGAACACTACAAATCATTATTCTATCTTAATAAACAGAATGACAGAGAAAGGGTGTTAAAGAATACCTACGCTTTAAATGAATTACTACATAAGAAAGATATAGCAGAAGCTTTACGTAGTCAGTTTGTTGGTACTGTACTACTTCATATTAAAGATATACTTAAAAGGTTTAATGCGATAACGATTGATGAAAAGTTGAAAAAACAAGTTAATGAATTTTTTGAATTACAGTCTGAAAGACAAATTATAGCAGGTATTGAAGAGACATTAACAGAATTACTTGATGGGTCAGACAATAAGAATACAAAAGTTAAATTACTGCAAAAAAGTATATTGGAAAACCAGAAAGTTAGAGCATTAAAGAAGAATGACTGGATTGAAATAATAGATACTATTCTCCTGGATATTTATAAGTACATAGATACTAATAGTTCAGAAGGTCAAGATATTCTAAATCTGTTCTTTATTGCTTTTAATAAGTACACTGGTAAAGCCGATAAGAACCAAGCCTTCACCCCCGACCATATCACAGAATTTATGTGCAGATTAACAGAAGTTGACTGTACAAAGGTTGTACTTGATGGAACATGTGGTAGTGCATCGTTCTTGGTTCAAGCGATGGTTAAAGAGTTAGCAGATTGTTGGAATGGTAGAACAGAAGCACAAGCTAAAATTCTTCAAAAGAAAGTTAAAGAAAATAATATTTATGGTATTGAACTTGAAGAAAAAGCTTTTGGTTTGTCTGTTACTAATATGTTGATACATGGCGATGGAAACTCTAATATTAAACTAGGTAGTTGTTTTGACAAAGATAATAGGAAGTTTATTAAAGAAGCTGACCCAAATATTATTCTAATGAACCCACCGTATAATGCAAAACCAAGAAGCATTCCTGACTCTTATAAATCAGAGTGGGGTAAAGCCAAAGATGGTAAAGAAGACCCGACAAAAGGTCTTGTGTTTGTTCACTACTTCTCTGACGTAATTAAAGAGCTTAATGCAGAACGCATTAAGAACGGCGAACAACCCAAACTGGTTAAACTGGCTGTGCTGTTACCTTTGGCATGTGCTATTGGAACAGGCAGCATCATAACAAAAGAAAAAAAAGTTTTGTTAGAAGATAATACCTTAGAAGCTGTATTCTCTTTACCTGCTGAAATATTCTATCCTGGTTCTTCTGTTTGTGCTTGCTGCATGTTGTTTACTCTCGGTCAGCCTCATATTAAACCAGATGGAACAACCCGAACGACATTCTTTGGTTACTGTAAAGATGATGGGTTTGTAAAAAAGAAAAATTTAGGTCGTGTAGAACAGTTTATTAAAGATGAGAAAGGTAACTTCACCATTTCTAAATGGAAGAAGATAGAGAATGAATGGTTAGATTTATTTGAAAAAAAAGCTGTTGTTGATGGGAAATCCGCAGTAGAGCGTGTCAATTCTGATGATGAATGGCTGTGTGAAGCATATATGAAAACAGATTATACTAAATTAACAGCAGATGATTTTCAACGTACACTTAATAATTACTTATCCTATCTTGTAAAAGAAGGCAATGTATATAAAGATGATAACAGGGAATAACGATGGAATTAAATGTACAAGAATGGAAAGAGTTTTTACTATCAAAAATTTTCATAATGACAAGAGGAGCTAGATTAACTACATATGATCGTATAAAAGGTGAAATGCCTCTAGTAACTGCTGGTGAAGAAAATAGTGGTGTATCTGAGTATATCAGTAATACCGAACAAGAAAAATTCTACAACACGTTAACTATTGATATGTTCAATAATTGTTTTTATCATAATGGAGTTTTTTGTGCTGATGACAATATTTTAGTATTAAATAATAATGATATATCTATACATAGCAAGTTGTTTATTTCTACAGTGATTAATCAAGATAAATATAGATATAGTTACGGAAGGCAATACAGACAAAAAAATTATATTGAGCATTTTATAAAGTTACCAGTATTACATGAGAGTAATGGTACACCGTTTATTGACGAAAATAAAACATATTCAGATGAAGGATATGTTCCAGACTGGCAGTTTATGGAAGATTATATTAAATCTTTACATCATAAGCCTATTACAACCAAAATAAGGTCTGGCAATGTTCAAGCATTAGATGTTGATAAATGGGAAGAGTTTACTATATCTGCTTTATTTACTCTCTTAAATGGCAAAGGTATTACCAAAGATGAAATTGAAGAAAATAGCGGTTCTCTAATTGCTGTTCAAAGCGGTGAAGAGAATAATGGAGTATTAGGCAAGATTGATAAACAATATTGTATTAAAATGGGTTATACATTAACCGATAAGATGTGTCTTACAGTTGCAAGAACTGGTTCTGCTGGATTTGTTTCTTTTCAATCAGAAGGATGTGTTGTTGGAGACTCTGCAAAAATTTTATTATTAGATGATAAAATAGCAACTAAACCTATCTACTTATTTTTACAAACGATACTTTCTGCTAACAGGTTTAAATATGATTATGGAAGAAAGGTTACAGAAGACAAGTATTTATCTGATATTATAAAGCTACCAATCCAACGAGACATATACGGTAACCCTATTATAGATAGCAATTGCACATATTCCGAAAAAGGCTTCATTCCTGATTGGGAATTCATGGAAGACTATATCAACTCTCTACCATATAGTGATAAAATTTAATTATTATAATAAACAACAGATATGTAATATCTATTGTATGTAAGAATTATTTTAATACAAAACCCTTTAAGCACATCTTTAAGTAATAATAGTCCTTTGAGATGTATGTATAAATATCTATTTTAAAATTTTACTGTTAATTAAGAGAAAAATTTTAGAGAGTTTATTCTCCCCTTAGAATATCTATTTCCTGTTCCGACTTAGCACTGTTAAGTATCTGTTAGACTGTATGTTTTCAAGATTAAGTCCTACATCTTCAATACTAAGGTTAAGTGCCTTAAGTATCTTTGTAAGAGTCGTATATGTAGGGAAATATACACCTGTCTCAATTTTAGAAATATGTTTCTCGTTAGCCCCTGCAAGTTCTGCCAACTGGGCTTGTGTTAAATTTTTAGCCTTTCTTATCTGTTTTAATTTCTGCCCGAAACTGTTTCTAACCATGAATAACCCTCTTACCAATTATATTGAAGTTAGAGAGATTATTAAACCGTAAAATAGGATATAATTTTATTTAATATTCGTATACAATAGGATGCTTTTGTATTTTTGTACTACTATTCATGTAAGAGTTTAAATCTAAAGATCAAGAGTTGAATTATGGCTTAAAGAGAACAACCAAAGCAACACGATATACAAATACCATTGGCCGTGAAGGAATACGGCTCGCAGAATGTACATTACGATTTGAACTAAAGCTCTTCTCTTTATTGAGTATCCGAAAGAACCTTAATATCGATATGAATGAGCCTCGTATAGTAATGTTGCAAGATGTACTAAAAAGTTCAACTCCAGTGTTATTGCAACAAATGATTTCGTTCACAAAAAAGCCTGAACAGTTATTTGAACGCCTGCAATGGCTAAAGGATATTGAGACAACAGCAGACAACTTGCCACTCAAGGACATCTTCATAGCAGAAAGATTTATTGAAATACTCAGAGATAATAATTTAGATATTGGGATAACTCGCACTCATATAAGGACTGAATAATGTAATATTCAGGACAATGAGCTTGAAGAGTTTATTCGTTTGGGTAACATTCGCAGGAATATTCTAACATTCCTTGTTTATCGTAAGCCAAAATCGGTAAAAATAATGCTGAATATTCTTCATAAGTTACAGGCTTATTATCAAGCAGGAACAGAGGATAGCGGTACAAATGTCTAATAAGCTCTCTGTTAAATTTGTAACTAACAATGAGATTAACGATATATCAGTCGAAAATGCTTTATTGACTCAGTTAATGGTAACAATAACGCAAATTGGTATTAGGGTTGATACTCCTGAAAATAATAATGACATAATAGAAAAGGAGAAAGAAGATGGTAAAAAATCTTAAAAACAACAGTGGTAGAAAAATCGTAGTAGGTTACGGTAGAGTAAGTTCTAAGGAACAAGCCAACAGTGGACTAAGCTTAACTATGCAACGTGAACAATGCGAAAACAAAGCTAAAAAGGATGGTTATACCTTTGTTACTTTGAGGCCGCAGGAAAAACAGGCTCTAACACTAACAGAAAAGAGCTTAGAGCCATGCTGCGTTATGTAAAAGAGCACAGGAACGAAGTTGCTTATCTTGTAGTGTGGAAACTTGACAGACTTTCACGTTGTCTGGATGATTTCTTTGCTGAAATATTGAAACCAGTTAAAAAGTACGGTTGCACTATTGCAAGTATCATGGAAAACTTTGATGACATTAAAGAAGTTAAGAAAGTTCTTATAGGTGTTTATATCTGGCAGGCTGAGGATGAACTGGATAATATTAAAGACAGGACAAGCTCTGTTTTAAGTTCCAGAGCAAAGGATGGTTATCACAATTAGGAAAAGCTCCTGTTGGATACCTAAATTCAAGAGATGTATATAAACACGGCATTATAATTCCTGACCCTGATAAAAAAATTACATAAAACGCTGTTATGAACTTTATGCAACTGGTTAGTTCTCTTATGAAAGAGTTGCACAAGAACTTGCTAAATACGGTTTTGTTGACAGTAAAGGCAAGCCTTATACCAAGAAACGCATTGAAGATATATTAAAAAGCCCAGTATATATCGGTAAAGTTGTTCACAAAGGTGAAATATCCGAAGGAAAACACGAGCCAATTGTATCAGAAGAATTATTTTACAGAGTGCAATAATTGTTAAAAGGTTCCGACTCCAAAAGTCCTAAGAGCATGGTTTATAATTATTCAAACTTTATTAAATGTGCTAAATGTAGTTATAGTATGGTAGGGATAACTAAAAGAGGTGCATACAATAGTGGAACTTATGTGTATTACCATTGTTCAAACTATTCTAAAGTTCATCGGAAAGAAAAGAATATCAATGAAAACTTGATTGATGGAGCTATGCAAGAGGTAATTGAGAGCTTTGATATTACTGAAAAAGAAATAAAAGTTATCAAGAAAGAAATATTCAACGCTATTGATGACTTAAAGAAATACGAACATAAATTTATTAATGAACTTAGAAAACAATATGATGATGTAGTAGATAGTATTACATCACGTCTGATACAGAAGTACAACTACATCAGTGATATTACTAAAGGTGAAATCTTACGCAAATTGGAAGCTAAGAAAGAAAGTATCGCAAGCAATATAGCTTATCTTGCTGAGAACTCAAAAGATACAACAAAACGTATCAGTATTTTAATATACTTTGCTAAACGTATTCCTGAATTTTGTCTTAAGGCAATATTTGATAAAAAACGGTTGATACTAAATACAATAACAGAAAGTATTACTAATGATGAAGATACTAACAAGCTGACTATTAAACTAAGACCGGTATTTGAACACCTTAGATAAATAAAGCTGGCTAAAAAGCAGTCCTTCTCCGCAGACTTAAATTCTTTGAGTGGAACCCTTGAAACACGCTCTTAGAAAGCGAAACAGGCTCTTAAAAATAGTGCTTTGAATTTAACCAAAATAACGATGATTGGAACCCACAAACAAGGCTTGAATACTAAAATAGAGCCTCATCATAGAGACTCTAAAAAGTTTAATGTCGACGGGGGGACTTGAACCCCCACAGCTCTCGCCACATGCACCTCAAGCATGCGTGTCTACCATTCCACCACATCGACACAGTGGTTTATTAAATTTTCACGGAACATGTTATATCGTTTGTGGTGGATGTGCTTCGCACCCTCTCCTCAAATATGACATTTAGTCATATTTTCGTCGGCAGAGTACCACATCGACAGACATGATAACATGAATAACATTAACACAAAAAATATTATTTGTAAATTTAAATTTTTTAATATTTGTGTATAAATAATTATATGAATAAAAACGAACTGATAAGATCTTGTCTTAGATTTGAAGATGCTGTTGAAACTTATCCTTTCAAGGATAAAACTTATGAAGAATATGCCGTTTTACGACATAAAAGTAACGGTAAATGGTTTGGAATGATTTTTTATCTTGACGGGAAACTGTGTATTAATTTAAAGTGCAATCCTGTTGATTCTGCGATTTTGAGAGATGAATATAAATTTATTACACCGGCATGGCATATGAATAAAACTCATTGGATTATGGTTGACGTAAACAAGTCTCCGAAAGATTTACTTGATGCTCTTATTGAAGCAAGTTTTAATTTGACTGCTCCGAAAAGAAAGATAAAATAAATTTGAATTTACTTTTTTACATGTAATAATGATGTTATGTTAGACACGATTATTATAAAGGGTGCTAAAGAACATAATTTAAAAGATATTTCGCTTCAGCTGCCGAAAAATGAATTAATTGTTTTTACGGGTGTGTCAGGTTCGGGAAAATCTTCGCTTGCGTTTGATACGATTTTTGCAGAAGGGCAGAGACGTTATATAGAAAGCCTTTCAACTTATGCAAGACAATTTTTGGGTCAGATGGATAAACCCAATGTTGATTACATTGACGGGCTTTCTCCTGCTATTTCAATTGATCAGAAGTCTACGAGCAATAACCCCCGTTCTACTGTCGGAACTGTTACGGAAATTTATGATTATTTAAGGCTTTTATACGCACGTGTCGGAACTCCTTACTGTCCGCAATGCGGTGAAAAGATTAAACCGCAGACGATTGATGAAATCGTTTCAAGTATTATGAAGCTGGGAGAAGGTACAAAAATACAAATTCTTGCACCTGTCGCAAGAGGGAAAAAGGGTGAATTTTCGTCAACTTTTGAAGAATTAAGACAAGAAGGCTTCGTCCGCGTAAAAGTTGACGGAGAAATTTATAATCTTGATGAAGATGAAATTAAACTTGCAAAGACAAAAAAACATGATATTTCAGTAGTCGTTGATCGAATTGTTGTAAAAGAAGCCGCACAGTCGCGTATTGCAGACAGTGTTCAAATTGCCTTAAAAAAAGCCGACGGTGTTGCGGTAGTTGATGTTATAGGCGGTAAAGAAATTATATACAGCGAGAAGCTCGCATGTCCTAAGTGTAATTTGAGTTTTGAAGAATTGGCTCCGAGAATATTCTCATTTAATGCGCCATACGGTGCCTGTGAAAGATGCTCGGGACTTGGTGCTGACTTTGTAATTGATTCTGATTTAATTGTTCCTGACAGAAAAAAATCATTAAAAGACGGAGCAATTTATCCGTGGTCAAAAACTTCCACATCATATTACGAAGATGTTTTAAAATCAGTTTGTGCGCATTTTAATATTGATATGGAAAAACCGTTTGAGGAATTGTCTGAAAAGGAACAAAAAATAATTCTCTACGGAAGCGATGATATTGTAAAATTTACCGTAATGCGTTTTGGAACGCATCGTTATGAAACAAAGTACAGAAAATTTGACGGCGTAATTCCGTTTTTGGAAAAACGCTACAATGAATCGAGCGGTGAGTACTGGCGGGAAGAAATTGAAAAGTATATGACAACAACTCCCTGTCCTGTCTGCCATGGTGCAAGGCTTAAACCTTTTCCTCTTGCGGTAAAAATTAAAGACAAAAATATTTATGAATTTACTCTGATGCCTATTGATGAGGCTTTGGAATTTGTATCTGATTTGTATCTTGAGCTTAACGAGTTTCAGATGCATATTGCAAAACAAATTCTTGATGAAATCAGAGCCCGCTTAAGATTTTTGAAAGATGTCGGATTGAGCTATCTCGACCTTGCAAGAAGGGCTGGCACTTTATCCGGCGGCGAAGCTCAGCGAATAAGACTTGCAACACAAATCGGAAGCGGTTTGTCAGGGGTTTTGTATGTTCTCGATGAACCTTCAATCGGACTTCATCAGAGAGATAACGACAGATTAATTAAGACGCTTATAAAGCTTAGAAATCTAGGTAATACGCTTATAGTTGTCGAACACGATGAAGATACGATAAGAAATGCTGATTACATAGTTGATATAGGTCCTAAAGCAGGTGTGAACGGCGGAAAAGTCATAGGCTGCGGTTCTGTACAGGATATTATAAATGCTAAAGGTTCGATTACGGGAAAATATTTGAGCGGAGAAAAGTATATTCCCATACCTGAAAAAGTTAGAGAAGGCAACGGCAATTTTCTACATGTAAAAAATGCACATATAAACAACTTAAAAAATATTGATGTTGATATTCCTCTGGGTAAAATAGTATGCCTTACAGGTGTATCAGGTTCGGGTAAATCTTCTTTAATGCAGGATTTAATCTATGAGTATGCTATTCACAAACTTCGCGGCAACAAACCCAAACCTCAGGGGGTAGATGAAATTACCGGATTTGAAAATATAGATAAAATAATTGCAATCGACCAATCCCCGATAGGCAGAACTCCGCGTTCAAACCCTGCAACTTATACAGATTTATTTACTCATATAAGAGATTTGTATTCAAAAACCAATGAGGCAAAATTGCGCGGTTACAAACCCGGCAGATTCAGTTTTAACGTAAAAGGCGGAAGGTGTGAGGCTTGCAAAGGTGATGGTGTAATAAAAATTGAGATGAATTTTTTATCCGATGTTTATGTTAAATGTGATGTGTGCAAAGGAAAACGCTATAACCGTGAAACTCTGGAAGTTAAATATAAAGGAAAAACAATTTCCGATGTTCTGGATATGAGCGTAAAGGAAGCTCTTGAGTTTTTTGACAGTATTCCCGCTATAAAAAATAAATTACAGACATTAAATGATGTCGGTTTGGATTATATGAAGCTCGGACAGAGCGCAACTACCTTATCCGGCGGTGAAGCTCAAAGGATTAAGCTTGCATCGGAGCTTAATAAGCGTTCGACAGGCAAAACGCTTTATTTATTAGATGAACCTTCAGTAGGTTTGCACTGGTATGACCTTGATAAACTAATAAAAATTCTCCAACAGCTTGCAGATCAGGGAAATACAATTCTCGTAATTGAGCATAATTTGGATTTTATAAAAGTTGCCGATCATATTATTGATTTAGGTCCCGAAGGCGGTATAGGCGGCGGGCAAATTATTGCTCAGGGTACTCCCCGTGAGGTTGCAAAATGCAAAAAATCGTTTACGGGACAGTATCTTAAACCAATATTGACAAATAATATAAAATAATTTATCTTTTAATTAAAGAAAGTTGGTTATATGAAAAATTTTTATCTGTATTCTTTAATAATTTTAGGCTTGCTTACTCAGCCTGCATTAGCAAAAACAATCCCTGTTCAGGCATTAGAGGATTTTTCTACGGAGAACCCGCCGCATACGCTGCATGTAAAAGTTTTAGATGGTATTGTTTTAGATGAAAATTTACTTTTCGAAAACGGATATATTGTTGAAGGCAGAATTGTTGATGTTACAAATCCTAAAAGGTTGAAAAGAAATGCAACCTTTTCTTTTGTGCCTGTAAGTTTTACTGACGACAAGGGGAATTTTACATATATCAAAGGTTACTATCCCGCTAAATACACTACCAAAATAAACAAAGGACAGCTTGCAAAAAGTGCTGCTCTTGGTGTAGGCAGTTTTTTTATAAAAGGTCTGTCAATGGGCTACAGTGCTGTTGAAGGTGCAGTTAAGAATGAAAAAGATAACCGCTTTAAATCAAGCGTAAATGCGGTGTATGAAGATTCTCCTTTTTCTTACGTCGAAAAAGGCGGAGAGATTATTATTAAAAAAGATCAAAATTTCTTTTTAAACTTTAAAGTAAAGGATGAACCTGATGAAGAAGAGGTTCCGAATTATGAATATGTTGAATTAACACCCGATAAACCTTCAAATTAACTTATATAACGTGTATATATGGTAATTGACGGATTTATTTAATTATGTTATTATCCATTTATAATAATCGGAGAAATATAATAATGAAAAAGGTATTATTTGTAATTGCATTATTGATGGGTCTTACAACAATTCCGGCTGACGCAAAGACAGCACCGGTGCAAACTCTGCAGGATTTTTCAATAGCAAAACCCTCACAAACTTTGCTTATTAAAATTTTGTCCAATGTACAGTTAAATAAAAATTTAATGCTGCATGAAGGTTACTATGTATTAGGGCAGATTATGGATGTTTCAAATTCAACCTTTGTGTTTATGCCTATAAAATACCAAAATTTCCATAATGAAGTTTTTGAAATTAACGGTAATTATCCTGCAAAGTTTGTAGAAATGGTTGATGCATCAAGTAAAACTCCGGCTCAAGGTTTAATCCCGAAAGATTCAAAATTTCTGCTTGATTTTGTCATGGCTGATGAACCGCAGAATAATGAAGTCGGTGCAAAATACCAAAATGCAGGAACTCCGGAAAATGGGATTTCTTCTCTTGTCAATCAGTCCGAAGCTGTCATATATGACGGTTCAATTCCTCAAACTATGAAAGAATTTCCGGGAATTAAACTGAATTCTTTTGATAACGGCAGCAATTTTAATATCCCTGAAAATTTGATTATTGAATCTGAAAAAAGAGACAGTAATATAAACTCTTTAAAATATTAAACTTCAACTGCGGCTTTTAATTTGCCGTTTCCCTGAAGGATAATTTCGGTTTCTTTACCGTTTTCTGAAATGATTAAACGTGTTTTTTGAATACTGTCTTCAACAAAGCGTGTGATTTCTTTTACCTTTAAATCATTCATATATAATCCTTTCAAGCTTATATATTATATAATAACAGATTTTTGTTTATTTTCAACCCTGCTGTAAATAAAAAAGACCGATTATTAAACCGGTCTTTTTTTATGACATAAAGATTAAGCTTAAGCTTAACTAACCTTTAATCTGGCTCATTACTTCATCAGCAAAGTTTTCCTGACGTTTTTCCAAGCCTTCTCCAAGCATATATCTTGTAAATGCTTTTACTGTCAATTTGCCTTCAATAAGCTGTCCGACAGTTACATCCGGATTTTTGATGAACGGCTGTTCTAACAACACTTTACCTGATAAAAGTTTGTTAACTCTGCCTTCAACAATTTTAGCTCTGATTTGCTCAGGTTTCTTTTGAAGGTCTTCTTTGCCCATTTCAATTTCTGTTTCATGGTCGATAACTGATTGAGGAATTTCATCTCTTGAAATAAATTCAGGAGCGGAAGACGCGATGTGCAAACAAATATCGTTCATTAATTCTTCATCTTTATTATCTGTTTGAATTAATACACCGATTTTACCGTTGTGAATGTAAGATGCAGTGTTTCCTTCATAGCGTACAAATCTTCTGAAAGTGATTTTTTCGCCGATAGAAGCGATTTTTTCTTTAATAACTTCAGAAATAACTTTGCCGCATTTTTCACAAGTTGAAGCCAAAAGTGCATCATTATCAGCAGGGTTAGTTTTTGCAACACATTCTGCCAAACCGTTTGTTAATTCTTTAAATTCTTCATTTTTAGCAACGAAGTCTGTTTCGCAGTTAACTTCAACCATAGCACCGCAATCAGCTTGAATAGAAGCAGCTACCAAACCTTCGGCAGCAATTCTTCCCATTTTTTTATCAGCAGATGCAATACCTTTTTGGCGAAGAACTTCCATTGCTTTTTCCATATCTCCGTCAGTTTCAACAAGTGCCTTTTTAGCATCCATCATGCCTGCACCTGTTTTATCACGGAGTTCTTTTACCATTTGAGCTGTAATGTTCATTATAATTCTCTCCTTTTTATCGGTGAAAGAGAGGACAGAAATATTTTTCCGCCCTCTTTCACTAAAGCTTAATTATTCTGCAACTGTTTCTGTTTTTTCTTCTGAAGCAGCAGCTTCTGCTGAAACGCCTGCATCTTCAGGTTTAATATCTTCAAGTTTTTTAGCGTTTGCGTTAACTTCTCTTAACTGTTTCCCTTCCAAAATTGCATCTGCTAATTTAGAAGTAATTAATTTGATTGAACGGATAGCATCATCGTTTCCGGGGATGATGTAATTAATTCCGTCTGGATCAGCGTTTGTATCAGCTAAGCAGATAACAGGAATATTAAGTTTATTAGCTTCCTGAATAGCGATATCTTCTTTTTTCTGGTCTACGATGAAGATTAAATCAGGTAAACCTCTCATTTCTTTAATACCGCCTAAAGTTTTGCTTAATTTGCCTAATTCTCTGTTTAATTTAGCAATTTCTTTTTTAGGTAATTTTTCAGCGTGACCGGAGTTAATGAAATCTTCTAATTCTCTTAATTTATTAACACGTCCTCTGATTGTTTCGAAGTTAGTAAGCATACCGCCTAACCATCTTCTGTTAATATAATAAGCGCCTGCTCTTACTGCTTCTTCAGCAACAACTTCAGCAGCTTGTTTTTTTGTACCTACGAATAAGATATTTTTGTTTCTTGCGGCAAATTCTCTAACAACAGCATAAGCTTCATCTAGCAAATCTGTAGTTTTACGCAAATCTAATACATAAATACCATTTCTTGCACCGTAAATATACGGTTTCATTTTGGGGTTCCATCTTTGAGTCTGGTGTCCGAAGTGTACACCTGCTTCTAAAAGTTCAATCATAGATGCTACCGGCATCGTTTTTCTCCTTTATTTTAACTTGTTGTACTACGGGTTATACTGTCTCATTTTTATATTAAATAAAAACTAGGGCAAAACCTATCAGACTAGTGTAACCAATATAATAATAATACAAACATGCCTTTATGCAAATTTATTATTGAGTTTTATTACATAAAATTTTCTTCTGCATCTTTACAAAAGAAAAGAATAGGCAACATTGTAAAGTAAAAAAAACGGACTTTCTATCAAGATAGATTGTCCGGTATTTCATTTTCTGAAACAAAAAGGATTTACATTAACTTATATTGTGTTAAGTCTAGTATTCAATGCCCTGTCTTGCCATAACACCTGTATCAAAATAATGTTTGATAGGTTTCATTTCTGTTACAAGATGAGCCATTGCTTTTAATTCTGGATGTGCATAGCGTCCTGTCAATACGATTTCAAGATTTTCGGGCTTGTTAAGTAATGCTTCTTTAACATCTGATACTTTAATCATATTCATCGCTGTGCAGATATTAATTTCATCAAGAATAATTAATTGGTATTCCCCTGAATTAATTGCTTTTTTAGCGAATTCCCAACCTCTTTTGGCTTCTTTAAAATCTTCCATACATACGTTGTGAGAATAGCATACTCTGTCCATTCCGAACTGAACAACATCAAGGTTTGGAAGGAATTTTGAAGAAGAAACAATTTCTCCGTATGAAGTTGCGCTGTCACCTTTTGTAAATTGAATAATAAGAACTTTCCAGCCGTGTCCCAATGCTCTTAAAGCTAACCCCAGAGAAGCTGTTGTTTTACCTTTGCCGTCTCCTGTGTAAATTTGAATATAACCATGTTCTAACACGACTCACTACCTCCAATAAAATGATAAGTTCCTCTACCCTTATTTTAACGAATTTTTCTCACTGTTTTAATCGTTCCAAAGGTGGATAATTACTCGAGCAAAAGATGGATAAATGTATCTATCCCCTGCTCCCAAGATTTGTATATTCATCATAGAACTAAATTAAAAAAAATAAATAACTTTCATTCTTTCCATGCCAATCTTTTTACAATTAATTTTCTGTAAAATCTATATATTGGCAGTAGGTCTAATTTTTGAGAAAAAAGCGGCTTACATAAAAAATTTACATAATTTTTGTAAACTAATTGTTAAAAATACTTGCATACTTTTGAATAAGTCTTATATCAATACTTCATGCCATATTACAATTGTGAATATTATTAATATTAAGGGTTTGAGTTTTTTAATAAAAATATGGGAATAATAAAAGCAGGTCGATAATTCAAATATTAACTTATGTAACAAAATGCTATATTAGTGAAATTTGCTGATTTTCAAAGTGTTTACATGTTTAAGAGTATAAAAATCGAGAGAGAACATGGGCAGTATCAATAAACCAGGATTGGCAAAATTGAATACTCAAAGCAGTACGCTTGGCAGTGCGTCGTTTAAAGCAACGACGGCAAATAAACTTGCGTCTTCAACACGTTCCGGACAAAGCTACGGAATTATGGCTCAGCGTTCTGCTGTCGGTACGGGAGCGATTTTTAATGTTAAGCGATATAACAGTGCTTCTATAAGTGCTCAAAGACATGCATTAAACGATAACAGAACTGTTGTTAAAAATAATAATGTTATAGGAACCCCTGTAGCACCTCATACTTGTTCAGGTAATAACGGTATGAATAAATATGCTGCAGCGCTTGCTGTTACCGGCATGTTAACTAAGACTTTAGGTTCTGTTGTTGGGGCTGCAAAATCATCAGGTACAGCTCAAGCACAAACAGCTTCTACGGTGAAAAACGGCACTGCAGGTGTAATAAACGAGCTTGCAACGGCAAAAAATTCTGCTGATATTCAAAAAGGTTTAGATAAAGTCGAAGCAGAAGTAAAGGATTATGAAACTCAGATTGCAAAAGCTGAGACTACTATTAAAGAAGAAACTAAGCTAAAATCAGAAAATGAAACTAAATTGAAAGATACAGAAACGCAAATAGGAGAAGAAAAACAAAATATTGCTAAGCAAGAAGGTACTATAACTAAGCTTCAAAGTTCTATTCAAGCTGATAAAATGCGCCTGGATATGCTTAAGTCTTCATTATCAGGTGCGGGAGAACTGGCAAAAATGTCTCTTCAAAACGAAATTAGCCAGCTTGAAGCGAAGATTAATCAAGAAGAAAAACAACTTAAAGAAGCACAGGATTCCAAGGCTAAATCCGAAAATAATTTAAAAACTAATTTAGAACCTGCTAAGGAAAAGTTGACAAAAGATATTGCAACCTGCGAGAAAAATATTCAAGATGCAGAAGCAGAAAAGAATTCTGCATCGTCTAAAAAAGATGCATTGGACGAAGCAAAAGTGAAATATACTAAAAAATTATCTGAAGCTCAAAATAAAGAGTCTAAAGAATTGGCAAAGTTATATAAGGAAATCGGAAATTATGCCAAAGAGTTTCAAGAAACAACGGATACTGATAAGAAAAATAAGCTGGCTCAAAAATATGCAGGAAAAGCCAGAGAATATAATGAGATAGTCCGTAATTCAACAACAAGCAGTTACACGGAAGTCGGTGTTGATTTGAACGGTTGATAACATATCGTAACATTACACTTTACTTTTAAATATGTGTAATTTATAATAAATACACAGACAGTATTGTCATTAAAAAAGAACGGGAAGCCCCGTTCTTTTTTATCTAATAGGGCTTGATAGAAAGGGTAAGGTTTTTTTATGAAACAGGAAATTAACAGACATGATGTTCTGGAAAAGATTACACCGTTAATTGAAAATACTGCCATGCGTTTCGGGTATATTCCTATTGAAATCGAATTTGTAAAAGAAAATCACAGATGGTTTTTGCGTATTTATCTGTATTCAAAAGAAAAAGAGGTTACTCTTGACGATTGCGAAAAAGTTACAAAAAGCCTTTCTGATTTTCTTGATGAACTTATACCCGTGAAATACTATCTGGAAGTGTCTTCTCCGGGGTTGGAAAGAAAGTTTAAGTCTGAAAAAGAATTTGTGATTTTTAACGGCAGAAGAATAAGCCTTAAACTTAAAACTCCGCTTGAAGGAGAACAAGAAAAAATTTTTAAGGGGGAAATCCTTGACTACAGCGAAAATGAAGGTTTGAAATTCTTCAGATTTGACGACGGTAAAGAACTTCAAATTCCCAAAAGCAATATTCAATCAGCAAAACTATATATAGATTAATAAATATGAAAGGATAACATTATGATTAAAATCGGAACAGCACTTTTTGAAGCTTGTGAAGAACTTGAAAGAGAAAGAGGGATAGCTAAAGATGTTTTAATTGCGTCTTTATGTGACGCAATGGTTGCTGCATATAAAAAACATATGCATATTAAAGAAGCAACAAATATTGAAGCAATTCTTGATGAACAATCAGGCGAAATCGGTGTTTTCAGAACAAAACTTGTCGTTGATGAAGTAGAAGATCCCGATACACAGATTACACTTGCTGATGCAAAGGAAATTGCGGAAGATGTTGAAGTCGGTGATGAAATTAAAATAGAAGTTACTCCGGATCAATTCGGACGCATCGCTGCACAGTCTGCTAAACAGGTTATTACGCAGCGTATAAGAGAAGCTGAAAGAAATCTTGTTTTACAAGAATTTATGGATAAAAAAGGAACCTTAACAACAGGTATTATTCAAAGGGTGGAAAATCGCAATGTTATCGTAAATATCGGTAAAACAGATGCTATTATGCCGCAGAAAGAACAAATTCCCGGCGAATACTACAAACCCGGCAACAGAATAAGAGTTTTTGTTCTTAATGTAAAAGAAACAACAAGGCTGCCGCAAGTTATTGTTTCTCATGCGCATGCCGAAATCGTTAGAGAGTTATTTGAACTTGAAGTCCCTGAAATTGAAGACGGTATCGTTGAAATTAAATCCATTTCACGTGAAGCAGGATACAGAACAAAAATTGCCGTTTGGTCTAACGATCCCGAAGTTGACAGCGTAGGTGCTTGTATCGGACCTCGCGGAAGCAGAATTCAGACAATCGTTTCCGAATTGAAAAATGAAAAAATTGATATCGTAAGATATTCAGAAGATCCGGTAGAATATATCGTTAACGCTTTATCACCTGCAAGAGTTGTATCGGTTGATATTCTTGCGGATAATGAATATTCACATGAAGCAATGGTAGTTGTTCCTGATGATCAATTAAGCCTTGCAATCGGCCGCGAAGGTCAAAACGTAAGACTTGCTCATAAACTTACAGGCTGGAAAATAGATATCAAGAGCGTTTCTCAGATGGAAAGAGCTGAAGCCCAAAATATCAGCAACTACGAAGAAACTCCCGAAGAAATCGCTGATGACGCAGTTGAAGAAGTTGACGAACTTCAACAGGAAATCGAAGAAGAAATGAACCAACAGGTTCTTGATGAAGAAGATTTACAGCAGGATGAACCTGTCGAAGAAACTGACGATATCGAATAATAAAAATCTTTTTCCGTTAAATAAAAAGGGACTGTAAGCATACAGCCCCTTTTTTATATCTGTTGACAAAAAATATTGAGCAAATATTATATATAATATGGCTTAAAATACCAAATTAGTATTGTAGTATAAGTAGAAAAAAGGAGATTAATCTCATGGCTAGAGAAAAGTACGAACGTACCAAACCGCACGTTAACATCGGTACCATTGGGCACGTTGACCACGGTAAAACAACATTAACTGCAGCTATTACAGCTGTATTGGCTGCTCAAGGACAAGCTGCTTTGAAAAAATTTGATGAAATCGACGCAGCTCCTGAAGAAAAAGCAAGAGGTATTACTATCTCTACAGCTCACGTAGAATATGAAACAGCTGCAAGACACTATGCTCACGTTGACTGCCCGGGCCACGCTGACTATGTTAAAAACATGATTACAGGTGCTGCTCAGATGGATGGTGCTATCCTTGTAGTTGCTGCTACTGACGGTGCTATGCCTCAGACTCGTGAACACATCTTGTTAGCTCGTCAGGTTGGCGTTCCTAACCTTGTTGTATTCTTAAATAAATGTGATATGGTTGATGATCCTGAATTGTTAGAATTAGTTGAAATGGAAGTTAGAGAACTTCTTTCTTCTTACGAATTCGACGGCGACAACATTCCGTTCATCCACGGTTCAGCTTTAAAAGCTCTTGAAGCTGCTCAAGCTAATCCTACAATCGCTCGCGGTGCTGACAAATGGGTTGATAAAATCTGGGAATTGATGGATGCTATCGATTCTTACTTCCCAACTCCGGAACGTGATTTGGATAAACCTTTCTTGATGCCTGTTGAAGATGTATTCTCTATCACAGGTCGTGGTACAGTTGCTACAGGTCGTGTAGAACGTGGTATCGTTAAAGTTGGTGATGAAGTTGAATTAGTTGGTTTAGGCGAAACTAAGAAAACTACTGTTACCGGTGTTGAAATGTTCAGAAAATCTCTTGATCAAGGTCAAGCAGGTGATAACATTGGTGCTTTATTACGTGGTATTGATAAAACTGAAATCCAACGCGGTCAAGTACTTGCTAAACCGGGTACAATTCACCCTCACACTAAATTCACTGCTAACGTTTACGTATTGACTAAAGAAGAAGGCGGACGTCATACTCCGTTCTTCCCCGGATACAGACCTCAGTTCTACATCAGAACAACTGACGTAACCGGTTCAATCAAATTCGAAGGTCAAATGGTAATGCCTGGTGATAACGTTGTAATGGAAGTTGAATTAATCGCTCCTGTTGCAATCGAAGAAGGTATGAGATTTGCAATCCGTGAAGGCGGTCACACAGTTGGTGCCGGTGTTGTTGATAAAATTATCGAGTAGGAATGTAATCGTTCCATTCAACACTTATAAAAAACATGAACTTGGAAACAGGTTCATGTTTTTTTATATTGTAAACTACAAGGTCTGCTTATTTTAAGCAGACCTATACAATTCTTTTTCCCCTGTAAATTTTTTACCTTTTCCCAAAAATAATCTTGACCTTGACCTTTAAAAAATAATGTTTTAGTTACTTTGCAGCTTGAAGAGACTGAAATTTTGTTGTTTCTTTAGATTTCTGCAAGTATTTAACCAGAGATTTTGCAACTAATTCAGAACGTCTTTTATTTTCTTTATCTAAGATTTCAAAATATTCATCCAGTGATGACATAATATATTCTGTATTTTCCATTTCTTTTTCCCCTTTTATGACTATTATAAACCAATTCTTTTTTTATTTCTAATTATTTTAACTTAACAGTGCATCTAATATTTCTGCATTTTTTGTTGCTTTTTTTGAATTTCTGACTTGATTTCTGTACATATATGTTCTAAGAGCTTCTCTGATTAATTCTGAACGTGTGCGATTTTCATTTCCTGCAACTTGATCAATTTCGTCTAAAAATCTTTCAGGCATTGATATTAACACTCTTGCCATATTTTTCTCCTTTTTTAATTATTCCCTTTGTAATTCCCCTTGTATTTATATAAAGGAAATTATTAATTAAAAATTGCGTAAAGTGTATATATTTTTTATAAATATCTTAATAAATCTTAATATTTAAAAGTTAAAATCTTCGTACATAATAGTTCCGGTCGTTTTTTAGTTCAGACTTTATATAGGATAATTCGTGGTTATTTTTAATTTTAGAGAGGATTTTTGCAGTTTTTTCTCTGATTGTGTATTCTTGAATATTTTTTGTTTCCTTTAAAATACCCGCAAGAATTTCAGGATTAATAAATTCCAAAAATTCATATATGGTTTCCAAATACCAGTACAATTTGAATACTTCTTTGTTAATTTTATATTTACCTTCTTGAAAATCAAATTCTTTAATTGGTTCTATCAAGTCTAAAGTTCTTCTGGTAAGCATATTACAAAATGCATTTGTGAATTTGGAGCTGTTTTTAAGACTTTTTACAGCTTCTATAATATTTCTGCAAATATTTCCGTTTATATCTATAACAGCATCAAGCAGAATTTCTGAAAATTCGGTAAAGAATTCAGGGGTAGACGGTATAAACTCTTTTAGCCTGAATGATACGGCTTCCCGTATTTTTCCGTCACAACCGGTTAAATTTTGAATAAATATTTTTGCTTCGTAAATAGAATTTATTTTATCAAGCTTTAATGCTGCAGCTTGTTTTTCGGCTACAGAGCCTTGTTTTAAAAACTCAATAAGATGTTCATGTGAATATGAATTTTCATATATATTTAAAGCTGTATTAAAATCATTATTATATTTTTCTGTAAGAATATCGTTCAAATTTTGCTCCTAAGGTCGTTATATCAATAATATAACATAAACTACAATGTTTTTTTAAGTCAAAATAGTTTTAATGAATGATATAAATTTCGGATATTAGATTATAATAATTTTAGGAGAACATCATGAAAGAAATTCTTACGTTTTTTAAAGACATCTTTATGCTGAGTGATGAAAATTCAAAGGTAAAAATAGGTTTATCACAGTTTAAAGAAGAAGATATTCAGGAGAAAAAAAAGGCTAAAAAAGCTTCAAAAATTCAGAAAGAAGTAAAAATTTCTGATTTAATGAGAAGAAGTGCTTAAATTTTTTTATTAGATTTATGGAAAGGAGCAATTATGAAAAGATTAAAACTTAAAACGTCGGGGGGGGGGCATTTTTAAGCACTCTATTATGTCTTGAAAGTTCATTCAAAACATTCGTGTCGGGTCAAGCGGCACGCTTGGGTTTTACTTTAGCAGAGGTATTGTTAACTTTAGGGATTATCGGTGTTGTTTGCGCTCTGACTTTGCCGTCTTTGATTGCAAATCATAAAGAAAAGGAAACTGTAACAAGATTAAAAAAAGCCTATTCAACTTTATCTAATGCCTACATAGGTGTATTAAACGAATATGGTCCGCCCCCTGATTGGAATGCTGAAAGTTGGGACGATGTTGTAGTAATGTTTTCAAAATATATTCAAAATGTACGTGTTTGTACTTTGATGCAAGGCGGATGTTTTTTCTCTGAAGTAAGAAAGGATTTGAGGAATAATAAGGTTGACGGAATGGCTTCTATGTCTTCTCTGGTAATGAGTGACGGTATTGTTATGGGTATCGGACATCAGATAGGTCTGGAACAGGCATTACCCTGTGAAAATTTAAATTATTGTTTTCAATTTGAAGTTGATATAAATGGTGATAAACGTCCAAATCGTTGGGGCGAAGATACATTTACTTTTATTGTCACAAAAGATAAAGTAATTCCTCGCGGAGGGAAAGATACTCATGGCAGACAGAAAATGTGTGATCCCTCTGCTTCTTCAACTTCAGCCGGCTGGTATAACGGGTCGGGATGCGCAGCATGGGTTATACAAATGGAAAATTTAGATTATCTCAAATGTGTAAAAGGTAATCAGAAATATTGTAATAAAGATTATTATTTTAATTAATATTCAATTCCTTTTCTTGCTGCAATCCCTGTATCCCAGTAGTGCTTAACAGGTTTGATTTCAGATACAAGGTGGGCAATATCTATAATTTCCTGCCTTGCATTTCTGCCTGTAAGTACAATTTCCATTTCTTCAGGTTTGTTTTTCAGAACTTCAAGCATATCATTAATATCAATGAAGCCTAAATCAATTGCAATATTAGCTTCATCCAGAATTATGAGATTGTATTCATCATTTTTAATTGCTTTTTTTGCAAGTTCCCAGCCTTTTTTTATTTCTTCGGCATCATCTTGAGTTTTGTTGTCTGAATATACAATTCTGTCAAGACCGGCTTGAACAATAGTCAGATTTTTTGAAATTTCAGGCGACAGATTTCTAAAAGAATTAAGTTCTCCGTAATCATCTCCGCCCTTTGTAAACATTATAATAAGAACTTTCCAGCAGCGCCCCAAAGCTCTCATTGCAAGTCCGAGTGACGCCGTTGTTTTACCTTTGCCGTTACCTGTATAAACCTGTATATATCCGTGTTTTGCCCAATTCGGATTTATTAAATTGTTGTTATCGCAATTGTACGTCATTTGTATTTATTATATATTAAAAACATGGATAGTAAAATTGACTTACGGATTAGGGCTAAAAGTATAAGAAAAAATTTAGATATGCAGTCAATAAGTGCTTCTGCCGCTGCTAAAATCAGACAACTTGATTTTTATAAATCGGCAGAAAATATTTTAATATTCTATCCTATGAAAAATGAGATTAATTTGCTCGAATTGTTGAATGATGATAAAAATTTTTACCTTCCGAAAGTCTGTGGTGATAAACTTTTTGTCTGTCCTTTTCAAAAGGGGGATAAGCTTGAAAAATCCTGCTTTAACACGGATGAACCATGTACAAATCCTGTAAGTTCCGATATTTTGGATTTAGTATTTCTGCCTGCTCTTATGGCTGACTGTGAAGGTTACAGATTGGGTTATGGCGGCGGTTTCTACGACAGATTTTTATCTGAAAATCCGTCAGTGTTTTCAGTTTTGCCTATTCCAAAAGAATTACATGTCGAAAAGCTCCCGCGAGAAGATTTTGATATAAAAGCTGATACTGTTATCATGGTTTAACAAGGTTAAAAGGAGTTCACTATTAAGTGAACCCCTTACAGGTTAGTTAAGGATAGGATGTATTAAGTAAAAATTCTATTAGTATTCAGGTTTCCACATTTTTATTTCGTTTTCTTCACCCTGTTTACAAGCTTCGTATTCTTGTTCAAGAAGTTTTAATTGAGTTTCAAGTTTTACTTTTTCTTGTTGAATTTGTTTTTCCTGTTCGTTAAGAAGTTTTGCTTCTTGTTTTCCCATTCTTTCACGTTCTTGATCATAAAGATTTTTAAAGATCCATTGCTGATACATCATTTGCATATTAGGATCTTGCATTTGCTGCATTTGCATTGCTATCATCGGCTGCATCATACCGAATTTTTGCTGCGCACCGAATAATGCTCCGTTATGAGCATATTGCATAAACATCATTTGACGTCCGAACATTGAACTTGGAGTATTCATCATATCGTTCATTGAAACAGAACCGTCAGCTATATTCGCTGCATACTGCTGCAAATCAGATAACTTTCTGGTCAGGTTCATCAAACGATACTGAAGTTCGTTCTTCCGATGAATAATGTCTAATTTTCGGTATGCGAAAATTAATAGACCCATTGTCGTTTCTCCTACCTTTAATTGTTAAACTAACCTTTGTAACCTTTTAACCTTACATGAATATAAAAACATGCAACTCCTTGGAATTGCATGTTTTTGACTGTTTTGTTAAGTTATGTTACATTTATCTGTTTTCTTTGGTAATAACTTTGTCAATAAGACCGTATTCTAAAGCTTGTTGTGCTGTTAAGAAATGGTCGCGTTCACAATCTTCTTTAACTTTTTCAATAGGCTGACCTGAATTATTTGCAATAATTTCAATCAACATATCTTTCATTCTTAAAATTTCTTTAGCTTCAATTTCAATATCCGTAGCCTGACCTTTAGCACCTCCGAGCGGCTGGTGAATCATTACTCTTGAATTCGGCAGAGCCATTCTTTTTCCTTTTGTACCGGAACAAAGAAGGAATGCACCCATTGATGCCGCATCGCCCAGACAAATTGTTGATACATCGGATTTTATCAACTGCATGGTGTCATAAATTGCCATACCTGCGGTGATTACTCCGCCGGGGCTGTTAATATATAACATAATATCTTTTTCGGAATTTTCGCTGTCTAACAGTAATAGCTGCGCAACAACCGAATTTGCAACATCATCATCAATTTCTGTTCCGAGGAAAATAATTCTCTCTCTAAGCAAGCGTGAAAATATATCAAAAGAACGTTCTCCGCGTGATGATGCTTCTATAACAGTGGGTACGTAACCCATTATTTTCATATAAGTTTCCTGATCCATTTTTCTCTCCTATATAATATATATATTATATTACAAAAATAAAATACATCCTATTAAAGAATTAAATTCTAATATTAACAAATGTAACAAATTGCCTTCTTGCTGAAATCAGACTTATACATAATTGTTTATATATGTAAGAGAGCTTAAAAAGAGAGGACGAGAGAGATGGCAATTTCTAATATTCATGAAACATTGTTACTTTATACAAAACAAAAATCATTGATTAATGATAAATTGTCAACTAATATGATGAATTTATTGAATTCGTCTAAGCAAACAGCTGAAAATCAGGCTAAGTATAACGATCAGATGGATAATATTTACTATAATTACTATGAAGATGATCCTGAAACTTATGAATTGTTAACAGAGCAGCTTGAACAGGAACATGAACTGGAACTGGCTAATATAAACTCCTGGGAACAAGAGTTGGAATTAGAAAAAAATAACTTAGAAACACAATTAAATGAAATAAATACTTTTGAATCCAGTTGGACTAAATTATTACAAACTAATATTAAGAGCGACTTTTCATACGGAGGTGTACAACAGTAAGTTAACACAATTAAATAGCTGATTTCAAAAAAGCGGGTCTAGACCCGCTTTTTTGTTGTATTATAAATATATGCTTGATAATGGAGAAAAACTCGGAGCTTTTATTGTTCCTACAGGGATTGGTGCTTCAATCGGCGGATATGCCGGTGATGCATCGGCTTATGCCGCCAAATTTTCCGAAATTTCAAAACTTATTGTAAATCCTAACGTTGTAAATGCGGGATGCTTTTCGGGAATTAACAGAAACATGTTTTACGTTGAAGGGTATACAATTGATGAGTTTTTTAAAGGTAAAGCGAATTTAATACCATCTGTAAAGAATAAAATAGGTGTAGTATTTGATAAAGCTATACCCGAAGATGTATTAAACATTCATATAAATACTATAAATGCCGTTAAGTGTGTTTACGGTACAGATATTCGGCAATGGGTTATTACATCGCAAGATGTCGGAGTTGAGTTTAAAATTGAGGCTAACGGTATTTCTACAGGAAGTGTGCGGAATATAAAAACAATTCTTGAAGCTTCAAAAAAACTTTTAAGCTGCGGTTGTAATGCAATTGCGCTTGTTTGCCTGTTTGACGAACCCGTGGATGATAATCCGCAATACAGTCAGGGGATAGGAACAGATCCTGTAGGCGGGGTTGAAGCTGTTATATCTCATTATATTTCTAAGGAATTGAAAGTGCCCTGTGCGCATTCACCTGCTTTTGCAGATTATAATATTTATCCTGATTTGGTTGACGGACGTGCTGCATCGGAATATATTACTCCGACGTTTTTGCCTTGCATACTTTTGGGTTTAAGTAATGCACCTGTTATTTCTACACAGAATGGTTTTTCCGTTTCAAACCTTGACTATCTTGTTATGCCTTATGACGCATTAGGCTCGATCCCCGTATTTGAGGCTGTTAAAAGAGGTATTGATGTTTTTGCGGTTAAAGAAAATCTAACAGCTTTAAATGTAACCCCCGATAAAATCAGTAATTCTATTATTACAGTTTCTGATTATGATGCTTGTTTAGATTATATTGTTAAAAAATGTTAATATAATTTTGCCTTTTTCCTAAAGATTTTATCATTAACGTCCGATATGTATAACGTGTACGTGTGTAAGTATAGAAAGGCGGTAAAAATGGTTGACAAAACTCCACAAGTCGGGGGGGGGGCACCCTTATCCGGTCAGCAGTTTAGTACAAAAGGTATGAAACTTTCAGATTTAAAAAATCAAAACAAACTTCTGTTTGATTATTTTAAAAACAACGGTTTTAATGAAAACTCATATGTTTATTCAACTGACATTGAAAAGCTTAAAGAGGCATATGATAAAAATGATAACGGGAAACTTTCAAAAAAAGAAGCCCGTGCAATTTTCGGAGAAGATGTTTCAAGACGCGATATTAAAAAAGCAATCAAAGCTCTTGATGTAATTGCTGCAACTGATCTTGAAGGTGACGGACAATATCCGGTTAAAGTAAATGATAACGAAACCCAATATTATACAAAAGATAATAAGCTTGCGGGTGCTGTCTGTCAAGACGGAGATAAAGAAATCCGCGAGTTATACGGACCAAATAAACAGATAATAGAACAGCTAGTCGGCAGGAAAGGTCAGGATAATTCCTTTACACCCCTCTACCATACTGTAAATGAGTATAATAAAGATGGAACAATTTACAGCCGTCAGGAACGATTTTTCGGAGATAACGATGAATTCTCTGAAACTAAAACAACATATTTAGACGGAGATGAAAATAAACCTTTAAAAATAGAGCAAGATATCAATGGTAATAAAAAAACTACAAATATTGAATACAATGCTGATGGTAAAAAAATCCGAAGTCTGGAAATCGGCGGCGGGCAAAAGGCTGAAGTTGTATATGACGATTTTGAACGCCCAATGAAAAGATTTGATACCGTAATTGCTTCTGATGCGATGACAATTCATGAATATAAATATAAAGGTTCTAATACAAAACCTTCTGAAATATTGACCACTAATCCCGACGGAACACAGGAAAATGTTGCATATGATGAAAACGGAGATTTTGCATACAGAGAGCAAATTGTTAAGCTTAATCCTGAAGATATAAAATCTGAGGAAGAAAAAAGTCCGGTTAAGAAAACCGTATCTGCAAAAGTTCATGTTCCTGATGATTGGGGCAGGGTTCCGACAAGTTTCAGACATAATTCCGGTATTACCGATGCTAAAGACGCTGAAGAAGCATTAAAAACTTTGCTCGAAACCCGAGGTATAAAAGAAACAGATGTTGATAAAGATAAATTATTCGCTGATTTGGTAAAATACAATCCGAGTTTATTTACCAAAGACGGAAAAGTTAAAGATAATGCTAAATGGGACAGACTGGACCTGCCAAAAGATTTACAGGGGCAATACGGAGTTGCCCAACCCGTCAAATCAGAGCAAGAACCTGTTCAAAGAGGTTATGTCCCGATAGACAGCTCTCTGGAAGGTATTCCGGATCCGAGAGCAAGATTTTTCAAAAATAAAGGTATATAAGCTTAAAAAGCGTCTGAGTAATTCAGACGCTTTTTAAATTTGGTAAGTTTTTCAGTTTGTAAAAGAGCTTTGAAGCCGTTTTAAAATTTTCAGGATTTGAGCTTACATAAAACTCTTCATACTCAAATTTATTGTTTAACAAATTATTTTTTTTCAAATCATTTTTTATGTTTTCTGCAAAATAAACCGAAGGATCAATAAACTTTTCTGCAGGCATGAATTTTTCTAAAATACTTGTTAAATAAGGATAGTGAGTGCAGGCAAGAACAATTTTATCAGGAGCAAACTCTTTCATTACATCTAAAATTTCCTGAACCTGCAAGATACTTTGAGGAGCATCTATTCTGTGTTCTTCTACAATTCTCACCCAATTCGGTGCGGCTAATTCAAAAACTTCCATGTCAGGATTATATTTTTTTATTTCCTTGTAATATGTGTGAGTGTTTATTGTCGCTGGAGTTGCTATAACCCCGAGTTTTTTTACATTTTCAAGTTTTGCAATCGTTGAACAGACAGATTGAATAATCGGATAAACTTTAAAATTATAGTTATCTTTCAATTTTTCATAAGTTACTGCCGATGTTGTATTGCATGCCATTATTACCGCTTTTGCTTTTTTTTCTTCAAAGAATTTAAAAATTTTATCTGCAAATTCAATAAGCTGTTCTTCAGATTTTTCTCCGTAAGGCATGTTTTTTGTATCACCAAAATAAAGGCAGTTTTCATCGGGAAGAAGCTTTTTAACTTTAGCAAATACGGTTAAACCGCCTACTCCCGAATCAAAAAATGCTATTGGTCTTTTATCGCTATTTGAACTGTTTAAAATAATTTTGTACTCCGTCTGCTATTGATTTCGCTGTAGCCTGCTTACGTTTTTCGCCAATCAACTGTGCTCTTTCTCCGCTATTTGATATGAAACCTATCTCGACTAAAATCGCAGGTACTGTAGTATGATTTATAACATAAAATTTAGATTTAAACAAACCGCGGTTTGGCGACTGTACTGCACTCGCAAATGATGAATGAACTGTCTGCGCAAGTGCCATACTTTCCTGATGATAATAGTGTGTTTCAACACCTGTGATTTCAGGACGTACGCTTGAATTTACATGTATACTTACAAATATATCAGGATCGTTCTGGTTACTTATTGCAACCCTGTCCTGCAATGAAACATATGTATCATCAGGTCTTGTCATTACTACCTGATAGCCTTTCTGTTTAAGAAGCTTTTCAACACGTTTTGCAACGTCCAGTGTAATATCCTTTTCGTAAATACCTCCGCTGGTTGCCCCGACATCGGTACCTCCGTGACCTGCATCAATTACAACTTTTTTCTTATCTCCGGAATGTTTATTAGTATTATTTGACGGATTTAAGATTATTGAAGGTGGAGTAACTATCTGCTCTGGAGCTTTCTTTTTGGCTTCTTTTACTTTTATTTTTATGCTTCTTCCATCAGCACCCAGATAGGTGCTTACCAGTGCATCTTGTTCAACAGGTATTGTAAGCTTTAAGCCTATTTTAGGCATTAACGATATTTGTGCTTCACTGAATAAAGTGTTTTTATATGCAGCTTTAAAATTTTCATCATGATATTTAGATACGTTATAAAGATAAAGAACTATTTTATCCTGATAGCGGTCTAAACCGTGAACAACAGGAGCATCAAATTTGAGTATCATAGATTCTGTCAGAGAATCTGTTTTTTCTTTATTATAAGCTGTTGCATTACTGCTGCTGTTAAATAAAGTAGAGTTATTAGTTTTTTTATAATTAGCAATTATTAAAGATTGATTATCACTGGAATAAATTGGTATATAATCGCTTACATCATCTGTTGTTATTACTATTCTTGCTTTGTTAACGGAGAATTGACCTACTTTAACCGTTTCTGTTTCACTTATACGATATTCTTTGTTTCTTATTTTCATATCTACGAGAGTATTCGGCAGGTCATAAATAATCCTCGACGGGTTTGTTAAAATCATAGGTTTTTCAATCGTAACCGCGCCAAAGCCGTTTATTAATACTCCGTTCGGTCTCGGGGCTATATTATTAAGATAATATTTTGTGTTTAGTTTAAGTTCTTTTCGTGCCATTATTTGTTCGGCTTGAGTATTAAAAGCATCTTGAATTTGATCAACAATGGTGTCATTTGCCGGAGCAACAGGCATCATTATTGTCAAATATTCATAAAAATCGCTTGATGAAGAATGCTCATCCCTGTATGTGTTATGAAAATATTCATTGTCACACATAGTACCGTTTTTCAACTTGATTATAATATTATTCTTTATTCTTAAAAATTTAATATTATCAGGGTTAAAGTCATTATCAAAATACATTACGACCCTGACTACATTCGGATTTGTCGAGAACTGGTTAATTTTAACTTCTTTAATTCCGCCGCTTTGAAATTTCCAATCCTGCTTCGGGAATGTAATAATAGAGGAATCAATATCAAAATAAGCTCTTGACGGGCTTTCCATTTTTACGAGTTTTATATTTTGTAAGGCAGCACCTGATGGAGTATCCTGCCCTGACAAAACTATTATTGAATTAGATGTGTCGAAGTTTGCAGACGTAAACTTATATAATTCTTCCGCGCAAGCTTTCTGGACAAATGTAAACAGAGTAATAATGAATAATGTAAATAATATAAGTATTTTTTTCATAAATAAAATCTCGCTCATTATTATTATATAACGGGCAAGAAAAGCTATCAAATTGTAACAATTTTATTCATCAAGCAGATTATTTTTAACAGCTATATACACTGCATTAGTCCTGTTTTTAGCATTAAGCTTTCTAATTATAGAACTTATATGTGCTTTAACAGTATGTATACTAATAAAAATGATTTTACTTATCTGATTATTCCCATAACCTAATGTAATTAATCTTAAAACAGCCACTTCTCTTTCTGTTAATTTTTCCATAATCTTACCTCACAGTTAAAGAATAACATATTGTATTTTTAAAAGATTAATTATATTGCCTTTTTTATTTTTTTTACAAAAAAACTTGAAAATAAATCTTTTTTTGCTAATATATAATTTGTAAACCCTATAAATGCGTGTGTAGCTCAGTTGGATAGAGTGTTTGGCTACGAACCAAAAGGTCGGGGGTTCGAATCCCTCCACGCGTAAGATTTGAAAAAACGATTTGAATTCATTTCAAATCGTTTTTTGTCATATTTACTAATGTTTCTTAATAATTTATTCTACTTTCATCGCATAAAATATCCCTTCTTATGATAAATAATGATTTTGGTAACGCTAAAGAAAGGAATTTATTATGACGCACGAAAAAGATAAAGAAACTATGAAAGAAAAAATACATAATGCAGGCGAAAAGATTAAAGAAAAAGGACATGAGATGAAAGAAGGTATTAAAGAAGGTGCTGAAAAAGCCAAAGAAAAAGCTCATGAAATGAAAGAAGATATTAAAGAAAAGGCTCATAATGTCAAAGAGAAAGTCGCTGAAAAAGTTGACGAAATGAAAGACAAAGATAAAAAACATAAAGCATAAAAAAAGAGGCTTTTATGCCTCTTTTTTTAATCCATAGTTTTATAACGTTTCAAGACTGCATCTTTAATGTAATTGTCATCGGATTTTAACGCTTTAATCAGTACTTCATTATCCGGTTTTGCACCTGCATTAATAAGTAATTCGACAATTTTAGGCTGTTTTTTCTTTATAGCGTACGCAAGAGGTTTTGTATAGCCTGCCTCCTGATTAACATCTGCACCGTATGCAATCAATGTTTCAACGATTTTAGCATCTTTTTCTTTTATTGCCATAATCAAAGGTGTCCAACCTGCTAATTCTTTATTAGGATCTACTTTATTTTCTAACAATAATTTTACGACTTCATTTTGATTACTGGCAATCGCCATATATATAGCGGGAGTTTTCATAAATGTAGAATCAGGGCTCATGCCTGCTTTCAAAAATAAATCTACAAGTTGTGTATTACCGCTGTTAATTGCATTGAAAAAATTAAATGTGTTGTATTTTATATCCTGTGCCTGAATTTTTGCGATATAAACCTGATGCATATCTGTTTCGGCATCGGCATAGACAGCAGTCTGAACAGCAATAAGCATAAATAAAATTGTTAATAACTTTTTCATAATTCCCTCCTTAACGGCTATTAACATAATAACATTTTTTCTTAATTTTGTATACTGTTAATTGCTTCTTCCGTTGAAAATGCTATATCATTATGAGTTATAAGTTTTCTGAGCCCGAGTTTTAAGGTCGATGCGGCGACATCTCTGTTATTGAAAATGATTATAACTCTTACATTTTTTCCTTTTAGTGTTAAAACCAGATCTTCAAGAGCAAAAACAGCAGATATATCCATACTTTTAATATTTGAACAGTCTACTATTACTGTTCTGTTATCTATAACAGCGTCAATTCTAGAGGCAATTTGTGAAGCGGAACCGAAAAACAAAGTTCCGTCAATGTGCATAATCATGGTTTTGTTTTTCAAATCTTCATCAATATAATTCTCGTCTGCCAGATCGGAAAGTCCGACAAGTTTGATATCTGTCTGTTTAGCTACATTTGCTGCAAAAAGGATTGATGATAATACAACCCCGACGCCGACAGCAAGGATTAAATCATCAAAAACTGTTATAAGAAACACCAGAAGCATAACTATTAAATCATTTCTCGGAGCTGCTTTTATAAGTTTTATAAATTTGTAATCAATGATACTGACACCAACTTTAATAAGAATTCCCGCAAGTACTGCCAGTGGAATTTTAGCGGCAACAGGTGCAAAGAATATAATAACGAAAATCAGGAATATAGAGTGAATAACTCCTGAAAGTCTTGTTCTTCCGCCGCTTTTAATATTAATAGCCGTTCTCATTGTCGCCCCGCAGGAAACAATCCCGCCAAAAAGAGCCGCAGCCATATTTCCTATACCCTGTCCGATTAATTCTTTATTTGACTGATGTTTTGTTCTGGTAAGAGAATCCGCGACAAGTGATGTCAAAAGGGAATCAATTGAACCCAGAACAGCCAGCGTTAAAGCAATAGGAATAACCGTTTCAACTTCGGAAAGCTTAAATGTTGGAAAAGTTAAGTTTGGAAAACTTCTCGGAATTTCTCCAATAGTTTTTACATCAAAATTGAAGATTACTGCTGCTAATGTTCCGAGAATAAGAGCAGTCAGCGGCGGCGGGATTATATTTGCAAGTTTTTTTGGAGTGAAAAACACAATTATTAAAGTGAGTACTCCCAGAATTACGCTGTGTAAGTTTGTATTTCCTATATGTTTTACAACATTTATAACTCCGTCAATAGGAGTTCCGGTAAAATCTAGTCCTAAAAACAAGTTCACCTGCAAAAGAATTATTATTGCTCCTATGCCGCTCATAAATCCTGATATAACGGGATACGGAATAAAATTTACCAGTTTCCCGACTTTTAAAAGCCCCAGTATAATTTGAAACAGTCCTGAAAGAAGAATTGCGGCAAATATTAAATTCGGATTATCTGAATGGACAGCAGCAACAGATGCCACAACAACCGTCAAAGGTCCTGTAGGACCTGATATTTGTGTCGGTGTTCCGCCAAATATTGCGGCTAACATCCCGACAATTATTGAACCGTAAATCCCTGCCGCAGCTCCCAGTCCGCTTGATACGCCAAGTGCAATTGCAAGCGGTAAAGCTATTACACCTGCTGTAATCCCTCCCAGTAAATCGCCTTTAAAATTTGATAAAATCCCTGTTTTCATAATGTAAGTCCCCGTATAATGTCCAAAATATTATATAACAGAATATTTGGAATTTTACAAGGGGACTTACTTTTTTTCTATACAAGACCTTCTTTTAGTGCTTTAACGGCGGCTTGAGTTCTGTCATCAACTACAAGCTTTTGTATAATATTACAAACGTGAGCTTTTGCTGTATGTTCCGAAATCGTAAGCTCCTGAGCTATTTCATTGTTGGAAAGTCCGTCTACAACGAGTTTTAAAACTTCATATTCTCTTTGAGTAAGATTTGCATGCTGTTCTTTAAACATGGCTCTTGACATTTGGCGCGGCGGAATTACACCGCAGTTTTTTTCTCTTAATATTGGAACTACCTGCGGATCAAGCCACATTGCGCCTTCTTCTACTGTTTTAATAATCATTTTTAAAGCATCCGTGCCTATGTCTTTCATAACGTAAGCACAGGCACCGGCATGAAGCGCATCTATAACTTCCTGTTCGCTTAAATGGGAAGTAAGGATTACAACTTTTGCTTTACTGTCAAGTTCAAGAATTCTTTTTGTTGCTTCAATCCCTGAAATATCAGGCAGACCTATATCCATAACAATTACATCAGGATGAGTTGTTCTGAATTTTTCAACGGCTTCTTTCCCGCTTTGTGCTTCAGATGCTACAACAATTTCATCCTGCCCCTCAAAAAGAGATTTTAAGCCTACGCGTATAAGTTTTTGATCTTCTACAAGTAATATATTTATTGTCATAATAATTTCTCCCTATATTACTTATAAGTTTTTTATGAATGTAATTAATCCCTTTTATATGAAGAAACGGCGGCAATATTATGGGCTGTTAATTCAGAAATAAAATTTGTATTATTAATGTAAGCTTTAATGCAATCTTAATATTTTTTTAAGATTATTAATGCCAAAATTATGGCAAATTAATTTATTTTAGGTTATTATGTAAATGGTAAATATACATAAGGTGTATCATTATGAAATATTCAAATTATTCAACGGTAATTATCGGGAGCGGCATCGCCGGATTATATGCGGCATTAAAGATAGAACAGCAGGTTAATCTTCCTGACGGGCTTCTTTTGATTACCAAATCAAAATTGGGAGAAAGCAACTCAAGATACGCTCAAGGCGGTATGGTCGGAGTTATGAAAGAAAATAAATCAGATTCCACTGCTTCGCATATCTCCGATACGATTAAAGCAGGCGCAGGGTTGAGCGAGTTTAATACAGTTAAATATATTTCAGAGCATTCAGACGCTGTCATAAAAGATTTACTGAAATTCGGCGTTGAGTTTGACCGCGATGAAAACAATAATTTATGCTTTACTAAAGAGGCTGCACACAGTGTAAGAAGAATTTTGCATTCAGGCGGTGACGCGACAGGCAAAATGATTGAACAGGCTCTTTGTAAAAAAGTTATAGAAAATGAAAATATTGAAGTTTATGAAGAAACCGATGCGGTAGAACTTTTAGTAAGTTCAGACCAATGTAAAGGCGTTCTGATATTTAACGATGAAACTCAAGAATATGAAACTATATATTCTCCGGCAATAATACTTGCAACAGGCGGTATAGGACAATTATACAAATATACTACAAATCCGGTCGGAGCAACCGGTGACGGGCTGGCTCTTGCATATAATGCAGGGGCAGTAATGCAGGATATGGAATTTGTTCAATTCCACCCGACAGCTCTCGCCATAGACTGCGGAGAAAACAGGTTTTTAATATCAGAAGCGGTCAGAGGTGAAGGAGCAAAACTCTGCGACGGCGACGGTGTTGAATTTATGGCAAAATACGATGAACGCAAGGAATTGGCTCCGCGTGATATTGTTACCCGTGCTATTTTCAATGAAATGAAGAAACATAATGTTGACAATGTTTATTTAAATGCAACATGTATAGATGCTAAAAAACTTGCTAAACGTTTTCCTAATATTTCACAAAAATGTATGGAAAACGGAATTGATATAGCACATGATTTTATTCCTGTTGCGCCTGCGGCACATTACTATATGGGCGGTGTAAAAACTAATCTTAAAGGTGAAACCTCAATAAAAGGGTTATATGCAATTGGCGAAGTTGCATCAACCGGACTTCACGGAGGCAACAGACTTGCAAGCAATTCTTTGCTGGAATGTGTTGTATGCGCTTATTCTGCTGCAGAGTACCTTAAATCAATAGAATTAAAAACTCCGAAACAGATCGACGAAAGTATTAAATCACTTCTTGATAAATATACGGATGAAGATGTTATTCTTGAAGAACTTGATATTCCGTCAATGAAAAAAGAATTACAGGAAATTATGTGGAATTACGCAGGTATTTTCAGGGATGAAAAATCCTTGCTTACAGCCGTAAGCAAAATAAATAAATTAAAATCCGAATTCCCGCGTAATTACAAATGTCTCAGCAGAGATGAGTATGAGTTTAAAAATATGCTTCTTGTTTCATTATTAATTGCAAATTCCGCATTAATGAGAAAAGAATCGCGCGGAGCTCATTGCAGAACAGATTATCCTGATACGAAAGAAGAATGTATTCACAGCTGTATGACTAAAAAAGAAGGAGTACCTGATTTTGTTAAGTAAATTTTATGTTCAAGACCATGTGAAAATGGCGCTTATGGAAGATATCGGCTATGGGGATATTACAACCGAAAATCTTGCGGGAGAAAATGATTTTTTAAAAGGAGAATTAAATACAAGAAGTGAAGGTGTTCTTTGCGGCTGCGATGTATTTAAGACAGTTTACGAAACCTTATCCGATAAAGTTGAAATAAAATTTCACTTTAAAGACGGTGATAAAATAGAAAAAGGCGACAAAATTGCTGATATTTCAGGACCTGCTAAAGAACTTCTTATGGGTGAAAGAGTTGCATTGAATTACATTCAGAGAATGTCCGGAATTGCAACCGAAACCCGTAAATATCAAGATGCAATCAAGCCTTATTCCGCTAAAATCGTTGATACAAGAAAAACAACGCCGAATTTCAGAGCGTTTGAAAAATATTCTGTAAAAGTCGGCGGCGACGCGCTTCACAGATTTAATCTGTCTGACTGCGCAATGATTAAAGATAATCATATAAGACTTGCAGGATCAATTACCGGTGCTGTTAATAAGTTACGTGAAAATATTTCTCATGCTCACAAAATCGAAGTTGAATGCGATACACTTGAACAGGTTAAAGAGGCAGTTTCAGTCAAGGCAGATATAATAATGCTTGATAACATGTCCATTGATACAATGAAAAAGGCAGTTGAAATAATAAATCATCAGGCTGTAGTTGAAGCCAGCGGCAATGTTAAACTCGATACCGTCAACGCAATTGCATCTACAGGTGTCGATATAATATCTTCAAGTGCAATTGTTGCTAAAGCTCCTACTTTAGACCTTGCACTTGATATGTAAAGTGTATATAAAACACTAATTGTAAAGAGGCTGAAATTTAGAATATTCAGCCTCTTTTGCCGTATTTATAAAAAAATTGTAAACTTTCTTAAAAACCATGGCAAAAAATTTTTTTCTTTGTTTTAAAATGAATGTAGATACATTTAATTGTTTGGTGAAAAAATGAAGGTAAACTCAATACAACGTGATATGACCCTTAAGCAGGGTAGTTTAAGGCTCCGTTCGGGATCTCAGAACTTTAGAGAGAAGAATAGCGCGGGCGTGTATGAAAACAGAGGATATAATGCAGATTATTGCGGCAGTTTTACGGGAAAGAGTGAAGCTGCCGCAACTGCTTTAAAAAAGGGCTTTACTGATAAGATACTTTCCAGTAAATGGTTCGGTTCATTTGCAAAATATTCTCATGAACATAATATTTCAACCAGTGCTTTAATTGCTCTGGTTCTTGCAGGTGTTATGAGACCTGCAACGATTATGGCACTTCCGGGAAAAGACGATAAAGAAGATAAAATTTATGCCTCAGGACACGCAATGGCGTCAGGTATTATAGGATTTCTTGTTTCAACCGCTATTACAAGTCCTTTTGATGAATCTATTAAAAAATTCTTTGAGAATCCTGACAAATATCTTATATCTAAGAAATCTGCAAAAGCTGGACGGAAAGGCTCAAAACCTACTCTGGAAAGAATGAAAAATGCTATGAAATATTTAGAGGGAAAAGTCGAAAAAGCAACAACCGCAAAATATTATGAACCTATGCTTGAAAAATTGACAAAGCAAACCTCTGCAATGGAAACACTTGCGAAAAATATACCTGACTGGGTTATCGGTGTTCCCCGTGCAATTTTAACAATTGCTCTGATACCGCCGATTTTAAAATATGTTTTCGGAGTGGAAAAGAAAAAGAAAGCAGAACCTCAGAAAGATACAACAGTAAATAATAACAATAATATGGAAATGCCTAAAATGGACTTTATAGAAAAACCTGCTTTTCAGCAATTCAAAGGAGGTGTTAAATAATGAACGTAACATTTAACACTAACTCTTTTGCAAAAAATACTCAAAATTATAATCAGAATAAATTAAAACAACAAACCTTTACGGGCAATCCATTACAAAGCGGTGCTGATGTCGCTAATGAAATGATGAAAGATTCAAATTTATTTGCTCCGTTTTTAAAGATGTATGATAAATTCACTGACGGCATCGCTAAGTATTTTACCTCGAAAATTGTTAACAGCAAACCGATTATAGGGCTTGCTTCAAAATTTAAAGACAGCGATAACTTATTTCAGCACTGTCTTACAATAGGTTCTGTTATTACAAGCGGTCTTTATATGCAAAAAACGCTTACAAATGACAAACTTGATAAGGACAGAAAGAAAACTTTAGCTGTAAACCAGGGACTTACATTTGCTGTTTCAACTTTCGGTGCCTACGGTTTAGATAAATACGTTAAAGGCTGGTGGGGTAAATTAACAGAAAAATTTGCGGGTCACCTGCTCAATGATAATAAATTTGTAGAAAATTTCCATAAACATAATGATGCTATTAAAGAAGCAAATAAAAAGTTGATGGACGCGGCAAAAGGAACTTCAGAAAAGCCTTTGCTGAAAAAGACTGCAAAATTGGAAGATTTTGTAAAAACTCATCCTGCTTATAAAGCTCTCGGCGAAGGCGAAGCAAAATCTTTAATAAATAAGATTAAAGGTATGGGGGTTCTCAGAACAATGATAGTATTCGGTTTTGTTTACCGCTACTTTGTTCCTGTTGTTGTAACCAAACCCGCTAACTGGCTTTGTGAAAAATATCTTGCCAACAAAAAAGCAAAGGCTGAAAATAATCCGAAAGCTTAATAGTCAAAATCTTTTAAAAACGAGTTGTTACTAAATGTGTAGTAATAACTCGTTTTTTATTGAAAAAAAAAGGAATTTATGCTATATTTTCCAATGTAGATGGGGTAAGAATGACAGAAAAAGATTACCTGGATTTAGATTTAATAGCTAAAGATTGTAACCTGTTTGACGCGTCTGACGTTAACTCTGTCATCCGGAAAATTCAGGCGCTTGATGAGGTTTATGAACATGATAACCTCGTTAAAATTTATAATTACTTTTTAAGCGTTTCAAAAAATCCGGAAATATTGATGAATGTTATTCAGTGCGCTGACAGAATTAGAGATAAAGCTTCTCTCAGTGCTCTTTTAGATTTGCTTTTGATGAAAAATATTGATGATGAAAAAGATTTGTTTATTAATGTCAGAGCAATGTGCGCAAAGGCAATTGCAAATTTAAAAGATACCTCTGCTGTTACGCCGCTTTTATATTGCCTTAATAATAAGGATGAAAATTATAAAGTTAGACTGGCATGTGCTGATGCACTTGGCAGAATTGGCGACAGATATGCCGTAGCCCCTTTGATTGAAGTCGTAAAAGACGAGGAAGAAAAATCAGTTTATCTGAGAGAAACTGCCGCATCTGCACTCGGTATGCTGGGAGATTTGCGGGCTGTTGACCCTCTGGTAAGTATTCTGGAAACTCAAAAAGGAATTTGGAATAAATTCACTTTTCTTAAAGAACGTGTAATAGAAGCGTTAGGCAAGCTCAGACTTGACGATAATGAAAGAGTTTTTAATGCTTTAAAAAATTCTCTTATGGATGAATCCCCGCAGATAAGGATTAATGCTATAGAAGCTATTATGGACAGTGAAAATCCTCAGGCGGTTGACACTATTAAAACTTGTCTTATCGAAGATGAAGACGAAGAAGTTAAAAAAAATGCACTTATAGCTTTATATAATCTTGTAGGCAGAGAAATTCTCGACGAAGTTGCCAACGGTTCAAGCTACCCTGATGCGTTGAAATTAGAAGCTGTTTCAATGATTTCAGAGTATGAAGATGATGAGGAAGAAAATAACGATGAGTAAAGGGATTGTTCTCCTTTCGGGAGGTTTAGATTCTCTTGTAAGCTTAGGTTTGGGAATAAATGAGTATAATGTTACTCTTGCTTTAACTTTTGATTACGGTCAAAAATCCGCCGAATATGAAATTAACACATCTAAAGCAATTTGCGAATACTATAAAATCGAACACAGAGTAATAAAATTAGATTGGCTGAAAAGTATTACTCATACTGCTCTTGTCAGCGGCGCAGAAATTCCGGAAGGCAATGCCCTTGATAATCCTGAGCAGTCAGCAAAAAGTGTATGGGTGCCAAACCGTAACGGTTTATTTTTGAATATCGCAGGATGTTTTGCAGACGGTGAAGACTATGATTATATCTTGATAGGTGCCAACAAAGAGGAAGGGCAGACTTTCCCCGATAATTCCAAAAATTTTATAGACAGAATTAATGCGGAATTTGAGTTTTCAACGCAAAAGCATCCCAAAGTTGTTGCACCCTTGCTAAATTCCGATAAAAATGATATAGTAAAACTGGCATTACAGTATAAAATTCCGCTCGAATACGTCAGGAGCTGTTATGCGGGAGGCGAAAAGCACTGCGGAAAATGCGAATCTTGTACAAGATTAAAAAATGCTTTAATGTTTAATCATGACACACATTATATAAGGGAACTTTTTTGAAAACACAACTTTTAGAACAGGAAATTAAATATGAAGGATGGCAGCTTTCTCCTCACTGGATTTATAAAAACTTTAAAATTCAGGGCGATGCGGCTGTTGCATTCATCGGAGAATGCGAAGTTAAGCTTACTGAAATGGTTGATATCGAAGATGTGATTAATAATGAACCTATTTACAGCAAATCCATGCTCAGCTTTATTTCTGAACAATTTAATGTCGGACTTGTCGAAGGTGTTTTCAGACAAAGGCTTTTGATCTGTATAATAAAAGAAGCTCTTGAAAAACGCGGTTTTGTAATTACCAGAAACGGTGATGATTTGTTTTATGAAGGAAAAAAATTAACAGTTTCAATAGCGACAAAGTCAATTAATTCAATATTAATTCATACAGGTATAAATATTGATTCTGAAGGTGCTCCTGTTAAAGCAAGCGGTTTGACAAGCGAACTCGGTATTACGGATATTAAAGAATTGGCAAATGAAATTCTTGAAAAATACTCACAAGAAATTAGTGATATAATAATGGCATCAACAAAAGTCAGAGGTGTATAATGGAAGAAGATTCAAAAAGACCTTCACATATAAGCTATAAAGAATATCAAAAAAAAGTTACGAAAAACCCTAATGAAGGGATTATAATATTTGTTTCGGCATTTTTTATACTGCTTTTGCTGTTTTTGGGAATTGCAAAACAAATTTCTCCCGAAGTAGATGTTTCTATCGGTGACGATACCGCAGTTACAAGCAGTGATGAAGTTCAAAAGGCACCTGTTGATGAAAGATTAAAATTATTGCAAATGGAAGATGAAGGGCAGAGCGCAGATTCTGATAATACATTTGCCACAGAACTGGATGAAAAAGTCGTTCTTCCGGAACATAAAAAAGATGATAAACAAACGGCGGAAACTCCAAAAGAAGAAGAACCTATAAAACTTCCGGATAAAGAGGCTAACCCTAAACCTTCCGAAACAGCTTCTCCGGCTCCTAAACCTGTTCCGGTGCAGCAGCAAGCCGCTTCAGCAAAAGTTGTTGTGGGGTACTATGCAACAAAAGAACAAGCTGAAGTTGCAAAAGGAATTATTGCGGAATCAGGCATGAATATTTCTCCTTTTGTTCGTAACATAGGCGGAGCTTATACAATTCAGGTTGGTTCTTATACTACGCGCGAGAAAGCCCAAAGTGTTGCAAATGATTTGTTAAGGAATAATTATCCTGCAAGAATTATTATGGAATAAAAAAAGGTCTTTAATAAGACCTCTTTTTAAATAAACCAGTTGCAGGCATCGCCTTTGCACAAAATGTTATCCAAACTCGACATTACATCTTCTTTAGTCATCTCATAAGTTACAGGTGTAATTGAAATTTTATTGTTTTTAACAGCCGCAATATCAGTATTTGAATCTTCAGCTTCCGTAATAAGCTCTCCTGCCATCCAGTAATATACTTTTCCCCGCGGATCAACTCTTTTTTCATAGTTATCGGTAAACATTTTCCTACCGAGTTCTGTAATTGAAACGCCTGCAATATCTTCTTCGTCAAGAGCAGGTACGTTAATGTTTAAAATGCTTTTTTTAGGAAAAGTAAACTCTTTTAATTTAGGAAGAAGTAAATTAACGAATTTTGCCGCATATTGAAAATGTTCGTATTCATAATTCATACTGGCAAGTGACATCGCGATACTTGGAACACCTAGCATTGCCCCTTCCATTGCACAGCTTACTGTACCGGAGTAAAGAATATCTGCACCTAAATTCGGTCCGTGGTTAATTCCTGAAATTACGACATCTGGCTGTTCTTCAGGTGAAAGAATTGCATTAATTCCGATTTTTACACAATCCCCTGGGGTCCCTGTCGTAACCCACGCTCTTTTTACTCCATGATAAGCTTCAACTTCTTCTACGCGTAGCGGTGTATGCAGTGTTAAAGAATGTCCTGCCGCGCTTCTTTCTCTGTCAGGCGCGATTACATAAACATCATGCTGCTGTGCAAGAGTTTCTGTCAGGCATCTTATACCGTTAGCCGCAATTCCGTCATCATTTGATACTAATATTTTCATATCTCTCCTTTAAATTCTTTTTAAAACTTATATTACTATAATACTATAAGCAGTTAGATATTATAAATATTAATTTTTGTAACGAAATATAATGATGATATTAAAAATATAGCAATTATATATACAAAAATTTTTTTATATACATGACACGAGGAAAAGCATAAAACGAGGAATCAAGAAAACGTTTTATTGCACACTACACTTCACACTATTACGAGGAATTATTCAAAGAATTCCAACGTCGTTTTCGAAAGGGAACGGCGTTTTTTTTATAATTTGAAAATTTATATAAAATAGTTTATAATATAATTATAAATATTTAAAGAAGGAGCTGTTTATGAATATTTTATTTAAATTTAGAATTCGGGGGGGGGGCAACTAGAAGCTCCTACTTACAAGTCTTATGACCAGTACAAGACCTTTTTTATTACCCGTCAAAGAAACTTTGCTTTCACATTGGCTGAAGTTTTAATTACTTTGGGTATTATAGGAATTGTTGCTGCACTTACAATGCCGTCAGTTATTAGTAATTACAAAGAAAAAGAAACGATTGCTAAGTTAAAAAAAACATATTCTCTTTTGTCACAAGCGTATATAACAGCATTTAATAAGTATGGTTCTCCTGACGAATGGGTTTGGAGCCCACAAACATATCCTATTCCTCAAACATTGGCAGGTTATCTAATTGAAAATTTAAAAGTGGCTAAAGTGTGTGATGACGGTACATGTTTTCCTGATGTCATGTACAGAAGACTAAATGGTACAGATCATACTAATTATCATAATTTTGGTTCCAGTATGGCAACATTTGTGTTAAACGATGGAACTTTAATATCCTTCTGGAGCGGTGGCAGCTGTTCGGCAACAAATAAAACATGCGGTTTTATATATACCGATATAAACGGTAAATATCCTCCAAATCAATGGGGAAGGGATATGTTTGGTTTTATCCTCTCTCCAACTAACATTGTACCGTTTGGAGTTGAAGGTTATGAGTATACTTTCCAAGAGGCCTGCAACAAAAGCCGTAATTCATATTTGAACGGGCTTGGATGTACAGCATGGGTTATATACAACGAAAATATGGAATACCTTCGTTGTAATGATTTAGATTGGGGTAAAAAAATAAAATGCAAATAAACTATTTTGTCACAATTGCAAAAACTTCTGCAAGTTTACCTGATTTATTATTTTTAAATTTGATTTCCTTTTTTGTTTCTTCAGGGGTAAACTCAGATTTCTGGTAATTAATCAGATACTTCATGAATTCAGGACTAAACATCTTACTCCTTTGCTACACTAAAAATTTCCCTACACACTTGTATATATATAAAACCACAAAATTATTTTTTATTGTCAGAAATTTACAAATTATTTACAATAGTTAATGAGATGTTATAATTCGAATATATAAGGATATTAAATATGCGTCAGTCTTCAATTATAGATATAATTTCCCCTGTAATGGCAGGTCCTTCAAGCTCACATACGGCAGGTGCTGTAAGATTAGGGCTGCTTGCCCGCAATGTATATAACGCTAAACCTGATAAAATTACTTTTAAACTTTATAATTCTTATGCCCTCACAGGTAAAGGTCATGGAACCGATAAGGGGCTGTTGGCAGGGATTTTGGGATTTTCTGTATATGATGTCAGAATTAAGAATGTTTTTGAAACGGAAAAAGCGAAAAATCTTAATTATGAATTTGAATTTTTACAGGATTTTAACAGACATCCGAATGCGGTGGATTTTATATTTGAAGGCGGATTAAACCTGACGGTTTCAGGTGATTCTATAGGTGCCGGTGAAATTATTTTGACCAAAATCAATAATTTTTCTGTCAATCTCGACGGCAAATATAATACTTTGCTAGTTGTATACGAAGATGTTCCCGGTGTTATTTCTGCAGTAACACGTATTATTCAGGAAGATAACGTAAATATTGCATCACTTCACTGCGATAGAAGCGGTAAAGGAAAAGATGCCTCAATGTGTATTTGTCTTGACGGAGAACTTTCAGAACGCTGTCTGCATGCAGTCAGCGAATTAAAAAATATGTACATTGTCAGATATATAAAAAAATTGGAAAGTTAATATATGGAACATACAATAACTACATTCAGGCAATTATATTTTGCCTGTAAAGAGGCGAATAAAAAAATTTATGAAACAGCTCTGGATTACGAAGCATCCAGGGGTGAATATTCAGAGTATAACGTCAGATTACAGGCAAAGAAAAGTCTTGATGCAATGAAGGAAGCAATAAAGACAGGGCTTAATTCTACAGAACCTTCTCCGAGTGGAATGAGCGGTGATGATTGTAATAAACTCCAGAAAAAATATAAAAATTCGGCATCTGTTCTGGGGGCTGCAGCGCAGAAAATTATGACTTATGCTCTTGCAACAAGTGAACAAAATCTAAGAATGGGTACGATTGTTGCTTGCCCGACAGCAGGATCATGCGGGATTGTTCCGGCTGTTCTTATAGCTTATGCGGAAGATAATAATATATCCGAATGCGAACAGATAAATGCTTTGATTACTGCAGGCGAAGTCGGAAGGCTTGTTTCAAATAAAATGGCTCTGGCAGGTGCAGTCGGAGGTTGTCAGGCGGAATGCGGCGTTGCAGCAGCAATGGCATCGGCAGCGTTAACCCAGATGCGCGGCGGCAGCGTTAAACAAATAATAAATGCGGTAGCCCTTGCTTTGAAAAATATTCTGGGGCTGACCTGTGATCCTGTGTGCGGTCTGGTAGAAATTCCATGTGTAAAACGCAATCCCTTTTTGGCAATTCATGCAGTAACCGCATCTGAACTTGCTATGGCTGATATAATTTCAAAAATCCCTATTGACGAAGTTGTTGATGCAATGGAACAGACAGGAAAACTAATGTCGCCGCTTTTAAAAGAAAGCTCTCAGGGCGGTTTGGCTAAAACTAAAACTGCTATAGCCTTAGAAAAGAATATTTTAAAATAAAATATTAACTTATGTAACGAATTTGGTATAAAAAAGCAATTTTGTGGAAATTATATCCTTAGTATATATATAAGAGATATGAGTATAATTACTAAGGAGATATAATTATGACATTTGGACGTGTTGATGCAATTGGATTTGATGATAAAGCTAACAAAACGGAATATGCAACTCAGGTTAAGAAGAAAAATCCCTGGGAAAATATCGGTGCGTTAATGAATGGTTTTGGCTCATACATAAACAATTTGCCCGATAATTTTAACAGTGCTTTTACTGTTGGTAAACAGGGCGGAGCTGATGAGGTCGGTGCATTTAAAGCTTAAGCTTTTGCAAAAAGTTTTTCTTTGTAATAAACTAATCTTCGAAAGAGGATTAGTTTATTTATGTTATTAACAGCCGATATAGGGAATACAAGTATAACATTAGGGCTATTTGAGGAAGATGCCCTTGTTGAAGAATACAGACTGGCATCAGATAAAGATTTATCTTTGGAAGAATATGAAGTTCTTTTAAAGACTTTATTTAAAGATTTTAAAGTTGACGGGTGTATTATATCTTCTGTTGTAGAAGAGCTTACTAAAAAGTTAAAAACAGCGGTAGATAATGTCTTTAAGATTAATTCAATTGTTTTATCAACTCAAATTAATACAGGTGTGAAGATTTGTCTTGATAACCCTGAAGAAGCAGGTGCCGACAGAATTGCAAATGCCGCAGGAGCTTATGTTTTGTACAGCCATCCCGTGATTGTAGTTGATTTTGGAACAGCAACTACATTTGATATTGTAAACGGCAGCGGTGAATTTGTAGGAGGTATAATTGCTCCGGGGTTAAACTTACAATTGAAAGCACTTAATAAATTTACATCTAAGCTTCCGAGAATTGAAGTTGCGCTTTCTAATACGGCAATAGGGCATAATACAACCGATGCAATTCTTTCTGGAGTATTAAGAGGGTCTGCTTCAATGATAGACGGGCTTATTGAACAATGCGAAAAAGAATTGGGTGAAAAAGCTGTTGTCGTTGCAACGGGCGGTTATTCTGGATTAATCGCAAACTATTTAAAGCGTCCGTTTGACTTTATAAATCCGACTTTAACACTTGAAGGGTTAAGACATCTATATCAAATAAACAAGTTAGATGTCATAAGTAAATTGGAGAAAGTTACCCATTAAATTTTCGTTCCATACCTGCACTTCGTCGGGGACGGAAAGCACTACGGGGGTAAAATTCCAAATATATTTTATGTTTGCTTTTACAAGAAAGTCGGCAGTTGTCTGGGCAAACTGTCTTGGAACGGTTAAAATTGCGATGTCCGCTTCTTCTTTTCTGGCAATGTCAGGTAATTCCGCAATGTTCTGTATTTTCATTCCGTTAACGATTTTCCCGATTTTTGCAGGATCATTGTCGAACAAAGACAGAATTGTCAGACCGTAATCCGTAAAGTTTCCGTAATTTGCAATCGCAGAGCCTAAATTCCCCGCGCCTATAATAAAAGCCCTTTTTGTTTTTTTAAAGCCGAGAGTTTTTTCAATTGAAATTTTTAATTCTTTTACAATATACCCCACTCTGCTTTTTCCGGAATTTTTAAGCAGATTAATATCTTTCCTAACCTGAGAATCGTCAATATGCAGCAGTTGTGCTATCTGCTTGCTGGAAATAAATTCAATATCATTGTTAATATAATCGGATAAAATACAATGATAGAGGGTAAGTCTGTTTATAACTTTATCGGATATTTTGTTATTCATAATAAAATTATAACACGATAAAAGTGCGCAGCACAAAAAAAATGACGGGGTTGTGATTTTTCTCCGTCAAGCTTATGAATTATATATGTATTGTTAGTTCCAGCTGCTCTCAACGTGATTTTTTCTCTATATTATATATATGCCCTCGAACTAATTCTTTTTAACTATATGTAAAGAAATATTACTAATTCTTTAGAATTAGTAGAGAAAAATCGCATTCAAAAGAATTAGTTATTTGTGCGTTTTTCTTCTTCCTGCACAAATTTTGCAAGCTGCTCAAGATGCTTGTCTTCTATTGCATCAATCAGTTCTTTAACAGATTTAATTTTTCCAAGCGCAAAGCTTGTTTCTGCAATCAGGACACAATCGTTGCACAGTCTGTAACCTTCATATTCTATGGAACCTGCAAGACATTTGTTTTCTCCGCAGCAATCGCAGTCGAAGTACTCGTCTATAATATCAGGATTATCCTCAATATCATCCAGTCTCATTTGTTCTACGACTTGTGACATTTCTTCTATAATTTCTTTTTCAGGTTTCATTTTATTAAATCCCTCATTTTACTTACTGCTTCAGGCAAGCCTGTAAATACTGCTCTTGAAATAATACTGTGACCGATATTTAATTCGTGAAGCCCTTCTATTTCATGCATTCTGTGAACATTTTCATAGTTAAGACCGTGTCCTGCATTAACCTGTAAACCTAAACTTTGTGCAAGTTCAGCCGCTTTTTTAAGTTTTTGAAATTCCTGTTCTTCTTCTTCATATCCGAAGCATTCAGAGTAAGTTCCCGTATGCATTTCAATAAATTGCGCGCCTGTTTTTGCGGATGCCCTGACCTGTTCTTCATCAGGGTCAATAAATAAGCTTACAATAATACCGGCATCAAGCAGAGGTTTTATAAATTCGGTAACTTTATCAAGCTGTCCTGCAACATCAAGACCGCCTTCTGTTGTTACTTCCTGCCTTTTTTCAGGAACAAGGCATATTGAATACGGTTTAATATCAAGTGCAATTTGCTGAATATCTTCAGCCATTGCCATTTCAAGGTTAAGTCTTGTTTTTAAAGAATTTATGAGAGTATAAACATCTTCATCTTTAATGTGTCTTCTGTCCTCTCTCAAATGTGTTGTAATTGATGAAGCACCGTTTTCTTCAGCAATTTCCGCCGCTTTTTCAACACCCGGTTCTACACCGCCTCTTGCATTTCTTAATGTTGCCACGTGGTCTATATTTACACCTAATAACATAATTTTACCTCTTTTCTATTTTTAATAAAGCGGTATATGATGGTAAAATCGTTGTTTTACCTGCCATAGTTGCTTTATCTATTGCTTTTTTCAAATTTGGTTCTACAATAATTCTTTCCTGCGGTATTCCTGCATATTTTAATCTTGCTGCCATATCATATGCTCGTGTTCCTGATGTTATAACAAGTTTTTCCGCATTTTTCAATTGCTCGAAATCGCTGTCCCAAAGCCATGAGATGTCGCGTCCGTCTGCATAATTATCGTTAATCGCTATAACAATATTTGATTTCAAATCGACTGTTTTTAGAACTTCGCTTGCTCCCGTAGGGTTTTTAATAAGCTGAATTATTGCGGGATTACCGTTTATAATCCTTTTTTCAGTACGCCCGAAAATTGCGTGGTATGTATCAAGAGCTTTTTGAATTTCTTCCTGATTTAATCCCGTTTCAAATCCGAATGCGATTGCGGCAAGAGCATTATAAGCATTATAAAGTCCTGCAAGGTTAACTTTAAACTCAAAAGAAAGTTCCCTGCTTTGTACGGTAATTATTGAATAATCATTATAAACTTTTACATCTGCCGGATAATCGCATTTATGCCGTTTATAGCCGCATTTAGGACAGTAATAGTGCCCCTGCTGTGCAAAAAACTGCTTTGAATATTTTAGTTCCTGCCCGCAGTTACAGTTAAAATTTTCAGAGGGGGCGTTTGACTTATGTTCGTAGCTGCAATCGTATTCAACGTTTTCAAATCCGTAGAAAACAGCATATTTTGTTCTGTTAAATGTAGCTACAATAGGATCATCAGCATTTAAAATAAGTTTTAAATCCGGATTTTTATCTATTGCATTTTTTATAAATCCCGCTGTAGTATTCAATTCGCCGTATCTGTCAAGCTGGTCGCGGAAGAGATTTGTAACTACAAGATAATCGGATTTCATATAATCATACAGTTTAGTCAAATAAGCTTCATCGGATTCTATAACGGCGTAATCAAAACGCTTAAAAGGCTCTACTGACAGCGCAAAAACATTTGCAACCCCCGTAAGCATATTTGCACCTTTTAAGTTATGAACAACTTTTTGATTAGCTGTTTCCAGAATATGTGCTATAAGCCCTGATGTCGTAGATTTCCCGTTCGTTCCCGTAATTGTTACTATACGCTTTTTTATGTATTTTGAACAGTGTTTTAGAAAATCAGGACATATTTTCAATACAACCATTCCTACAAATGATGTGCCTGATGACTTATTCAAGAGCTTAATCCCCAGATAAGCGCATCTTGCAATTATTAAAGACAGGTAAAATTTCAGTTTCCTAATCATAAATAGTCCTTTAGACGTATTCTCTTTCCCTCGATATTATTCTATACTTCTTTAATATAATACAAAAGTAAGAATAATAACAATGTATTTATTTATTGCAATAATTTTTATAGCAGAATTAATAATTGCTTGTACTGTAATAAATTTTATAGTGAAAGCAGACAGAAAGGTGCGCAGATATAATGCCTGTGTAGAAACATTTAACCCTCTGGCTCAAACTTGTCTGCAATATTCAAGATGTCTTGTTTCGACATTTAACCGTTCATTTGAAAACTTTTTTGTGTTTATAAAGAAAAAACAGGAACAAATTGTATTTAAGACTATAGTAATAATAGCTATTTATTCTATGTTATTTTTATTTAAAATAAAAGCCGATAAAGCATCAAAATTTTATAAGCTTGCAGGTGTAATCCGTGATATAGTAACCGATTTCGCCGTTTAGCTTGTAATCTTGGAAAAAATATGCTAAAATAAATTACGAAAGATGAGGTTATGTTATGAGTAAAAACAAATCATTTATGTTTGGTATGGGTTTGCTGGCAGGTGTTGTCGGCGGACTTATCGCGGGTGTTCTTTATGCGCCGAAACCGGGTGAAGAAGCAAGACGCGAGCTTAAAGAAGCAGCTTGCGAACTTTATGAGAAAAATTCTCCGGCTATTAAAGAAGCAAAAAAACAGGCTCTTGAAAATATTGATTTGATGAAATATAAGCTGGAAAGACAATTAAGAAAATTTAATAATATGATAAAATCAAAGAAACTTCTTAAAGCTAAAGAGCTTGAAGAAATGGATGATGAATACAATTATGATAACTAATAAGTAAAGGTAAAGTAAATGGAGATGTCACAAATTGCGTTAAATCAAGGATTAACCTTTCTGGCCTGGGCAACAGGTTTTGTAGTAATTATTGTTGCCGGCTTTCTGGTTAAGCTTTTGATTGACCTTTCGGTTCTCGCAAAGAACCTGAACCAAACTTCAATTATTGTTAACACGGAATTGAAACCGACACTTAAAGAATTAAATGAAACATTGAGCTCAATAAATGAAATTGTTAAAAATACAGATAAGGGCGTCGGTGATTTTAAATCTGCTGTAGGCAAACTTGTTGATAAAACAAAATTGGTATCGGGAACTTTGTTCGGCGGACTTATTAAAGGTTTTACAACAGCGTACAATCTTTTTAAAAAATAGTAGTTTCCGGTGATTAATTATCAAATCGGAACTGTTAGAATGTAGACGAAACAGTAAAGGAGTAATAAATTATGTCAGCAACTAAATTTTTAGCAGGTTTCATTGTAGGCGGTGCAATAGGTGCTATCGCAGGTGTTCTTCTTGCACCGAAATCAGGTGAAGAAACACGTGCAATGATTGCAGACGGCGCTAAAGATGCTATGAGAAGAGCAGATGAAACTGTTAAAGAAATTCAATCAAAAGCAGATGATGTTGTTTCTGATATGCAGAAAAAAGGTGATGAGATTAAAGAAAAACTTCAAAATCTTATTAATCAGCAGAAAGAAGCTAAACAGGAAGCTTAAAAATTAACAAAAAAGACCCGAATTAATTCGGGTCTTTTTTATTTGTTATTATTAAGTGCATCGTCTAAGGCTTTTTCAAGGACTGTAATTTTATTTTCTAAAACCTGAATTTTTGCTTCAGCTGATGTATTTGATATAGATCCCTTTTCAAGCTCGCGTTTGTATGCATTAAACTTTTCTTTTAAAGAAGTATAAAGCGGTCCGAAAAAGAATATTGCAGATAGCTCTCCAAGAACAAATACCAGCAATGTATAGATTGCCATATTCACGTTTATTGAGTATGGAGGGATATTGATTATTTGTGCTATCTTACTGCTTAAAAGTGTTATTCCGGCAGTGTCCTGATAATTCATAAGAATTAAAAAACATAAAATCAGTATGGTAATTATTGATAAAATTTGCATAAATCTAGCTCCTTAGATATTTTAATACTTTTTGTATTTTTTCATCAGGTTTAATTTGCACTTCTATTATTTCATTTCCAAAAGGTTTTGTAAACCTCAAAAAGTATGACTGTAAAACCTGTTCTTCTGTTTTCACTTTACCCTGACCTGCGCCGTATAGAGTATCGTTGTATACAGGGTGGTTAATGCTTTTCATATGAACTCTTATTTGATGAGTTCTTCCCGTAATCAATGTTAATTCTATGTAAGTATGTTCCTTAAATCGTTCAAGCACTTTGACAATGGTTTTGCTTGGTTTCCCATCATCTCTGATTGTCATTTTATGCGGCTGATTAGGATTTCTGCCGATTGGGCTGTTTATTTCAAGCTCATCTTCTTTTATTATTCCTTTTACAATTGCACGATATTTTTTTGTAACAGCATGATTTTTTATTTGTTCGGCAAGGAATTCATGTGCTTTGTTATTTTTTGCAATCATTAATAATCCTGATGTGTTTCTGTCAAGCCTGTGCAATATTCCGCGTCTGAATTCGCCGTTTATATCCGAAAGATTATTACCGTATTTATATAAAAGAGCATTGACAAGAGTATTTTCCCGTTCTAAGGCAGTCGGGTGCGTGAGCATTCCTGAGGGCTTGTTGGCAACAAGCATATTTTCATCCTCATACACAATATCAAGCGGAATATTTTGCGGCTTAATTTCCAATTCTTCCTGACTATCAGGAATTTCAAAATCAATTTTGTCGTTTTCTTTCAAAATATATGACGGCTTTTTTAAAGCGTCATTAATTTTAATACATCCTTTTTTAATAAAGTTTTGAATTTTGGAACGCGAAATATCAGGGGTTATTTCTGATAAGAAACTGTCCAGTCTTTTATTTTCGTCGTTTTCATCAATATAAATAATCATTTATTTTTTCTTTATAAGTATTAAAATTATTAAAGCGATTACTCCGATATTAATGAATATATCAGAAATATTAAAAACAGGGAAGTTGACAAAATTCAGCTGAAAATAATCTCTTACAAAGCCGTATGCAATTCTTTCATGGAGATTTCCGGCAATTCCTGCAGATAAAATTGAGATGAAAAAGCAGGTCTTAAGTGAAATTGATTTTAAATGTTTAATAACATATAAAGCCAGAAGCACCAGTGCAACGACTGAAAGTATAATCAGAAGTTCTCTGGAATCCTGTAAAATACTGAATGCTGCTCCGGTATTTTTTATATAATTGAGGGAAAAAACAGGGTTAGAGAGTTTATACCCTTCAGTAAGTTTTTCAACCATAATATTTGAAAGATATAAATCCGTAAATATAAAAAATACATAACAGATTACGAAATATATGAACTTACTTGTTTTTTCCATTTTTATTATTACCCGTGTTATTGTCAATCTTAATATACTTGTTTTCAGGAACAACATTTATTCTTGTCATAATAAATGCAAGCCCGCCCATATAAACTCTGATTTGATTATCTGAGTAATTTTCCGCTCTTGTTATTCCGACGGAAGCTACAGCATATTCATTTACGTTATTTTTATTTGAAAGAAAAACTCTTTCCAGAATATTATCATCCGGCATTTTTCTGAATGCATCATCAGATTTTGTTTGCGGATAAACAATATTTTCTTTATTGATGGAAGCTATAACCACACTGTCTTTGGGCGCATCAACTTTTAATGTCACCGTGTAATATTTATTTGCACCTATTTGCTTTGGAGCATTCAGTTCAATATTTGTATACCTTGCATCTCCGTATTTTAAAGTTGATGTTTCTTCAATAATTTTTTCAGAATTTATCAGCCACTTAGCCCCCTGTTTTTCGAGGTGATATACACATTGCGAAGTTGAATAAAGTTCTCCAATCGCTGTAAAATCGCCAATTTCTTCTTTAGAGGTGGCAACAGCAGTTTCGTTAACAAAAACTGTTGCATAATTGTCGCTGAATTCTATATTTTTAATATCAGTTTTATAAACTATATCGGGATAAATATCCCAGGTTTCTTCAATAAGTTTGAAATAAACATCTTTGTTAAAACCGTCCGAATTTACGAAATCATCGGCATAAAGTGTTGCTAGACCTTTTAAATCATATTTATTTGTATAAGCGGATTGTTGGTCAATAACTTTTTTTATGTCATTGTATGTGGTTTTATTCAGCCTGTTTTGTTCAATCCTGGCTTTCTGTACAGAAAATATATTTGCCTGTGACGGCAAAGAACCTGCAGAACAAAACAATAAAGCTGTCATAATTAAAACGGATAACTTTTTCATATTTTTAATTATACTGTAAAAACCGAATAATGTAAAATATTAATTTTCAAGCATAATTTGTCCCCATGGATAATCATCTTTAATTTCCCAGCCGTCAATTTGAATAAGTCTTGCGCAATAATGCCGTCTGCCTTTTGAGCTTACATTCGGATCATCGGTATTACCGTATTTACACGCTTTCAGAACTTCGTTTCTGTCATTATTTCCCATGCCGTACGGACCGAATTGACCGTTTGATAACATAAACACAAAAGTGCGCTTTCCGTCAAAAGATTCAGGAGCACAATATTTATATTCAGTGCAGTAGAAAAAGTAAACGGTGTCTGCTGCTGCGATATAAGCATTAAATCCTGATCCGTCATTAAACGCAACATCCAGGTAACTGCCGTCCTGTTCTTTTTTTACGGTTTGAATATATTTCCCTATTGAAGTATTATACCAGTTTGCCAGAGCGGCTCCGCTTTTATCACTGAATTTATAATCTTCTGCTATCAATCCTTCATCTTCCTGCCATCGCAATACCGCTTGGCTCATAATAGAATAAAATTTTGACAGCTTTACTCCAACCTGCTTTTTCTGATGGTTAGCAATTAATGTCGGCATTGTCATAGCCGCAACTACGCCTATAATACCTAAAGTTACCAAAACCTCTGCTAACGTAAATCCCCTAAGTCCCTTTATACCCGTGTGTCTTGCGGGGGGGGGGCAATTCTGAGCTCTTGAATATCAACCATTCCTGCCTCCTGTCTTTTTTTATTATTTAGCATGAATTGTATTTTGTCAAGCTGTATATTTGCCATTAAATTTTATTCGTGCTAAACTTTTTTGTAGCGGGAGTGAGCGCTTAATGAAATTTCATTTAATTTTAAATTTGAGTGAAAAGCGAAACGACTGACATTAAATTAAATATTCTGTGAAAATAGACAGAGATGGCGTAAAAAGGAGAGAAAAAGATGAAAGACGCATATTTTCCGCAGGAAATAGAGAAAAAATGGCAGAAAATCTGGGAAGAAAAAGGTACGTTTAAAACCCCCGACACAAGTGATAAACCTAAATATTACGCTTTATCAATGTTCCCGTATCCGTCAGGTAAACTTCACATGGGACATGTCAGAAATTATACGATTACCGATGTAATTGCACGTTTTAAAAAGATGAATGGCTTTAATGTTCTTCATCCGATGGGTTGGGACAGCTTCGGGCTTCCTGCCGAAAATGCGGCAATGAAACACGGTGCAAACCCTGAAAACTGGACAGATGAAAATATTGCATATATGACCAAACAGTTAAAAATGCTTGGGCTTTCTTACGACTGGGACAGAGAAGTTACAACTTGCAAACCCGATTATTATAAATGGACTCAATGGCTGTTTTTACAGTTGTACAAAAAGGGTCTTGCCTATAAGAAAGAAGCAGCGGTTAACTGGTGTGAAGAATGCGGAACAGTTCTTGCAAATGAACAGGTTATCGACGGCAAATGCTGGAGATGCGACCATGTTGTCGAGAAAAAATATTTATCTCAATGGTTCTTGAAAATTACTGATTATGCGGAAGTTCTCCTGGAGGATTTGGATAAGTTACCCGGTTGGGGAGACAACGTTAAAACAATGCAGGCTAACTGGATTGGAAAATCTCAGGGTGCAATTTTAAAATTCAAAGTTGTTGAAAAAGATATGGAAGTCCCTGTTTATACGACACGTCCCGATACAGTGCATGGTATAACATACCTTGTGGTAGCTCCGGAATACAAAGATATTGATGAATTAACAACTCCCGAAAATAAAGAAGCCGTTGAAGCTTATAGAGCAAATGCACGTAAGATGACGGAAATCGAAAGATTATCCACAGACAGGGTTAAAACAGGCGTTCCGCTCGGTACTCATTGTATTAATCCGTTCACGGGTGAAAAATTCCCGCTCTGGACCGCAGATTATGCCCTTGTAGAATACGGAACGGGTGCTGTTATGGCTGTTCCCGCTCATGATACACGCGACTTTGATTTTGCGAAGAAATACAATCTTCCGATGAAAGTTGTAATTCAAAATCCTGAAAATCCTTCGGATTGCAAAGATGAAGCCTACACCGAACCGGGTGTTCTTGTTAATTCAAACGAATTTGACGGAATGGGCAATGAAGAAGCTAAAAAAGCAATTACACAAAAAGCTGTGGATGAAGGTTTTGGTGAATTCAAAACTCAATACAGATTACGTGACTGGTTAGTATCAAGACAAAGATACTGGGGAGCTCCAATTCCTGTTGTGTATTGTGAAAAGTGCGGCATTCAGCCGGTTCCTGAAGATCAGCTTCCGGTTTTGCTTCCGAAAGATGTTGATTTCAGTGTTGTCGGCAAATCTCCGATTACAACGTCAAAAACATTTGTTAATACAACCTGTCCTTGCTGCGGCGGACCTGCTAAACGCGAAACCGATACGATGGACACGTTTGTTTGCTCAAGCTGGTATTATTTAAGATATTCAGATGCAAAAAATGATAAAATGCCGTTTGCAAAAGACAAGGTAAATAAATGGCTGCCTGTTGATCAATATGTTGGTGGTATTGAACACGCTATTTTGCACCTGTTATATTCAAGATTTTTCACAAAAGCTCTTAGAGATATGGGATTGCTGGATTTTGATGAACCGTTCAAAAATCTTTTAACTCAAGGTATGGTTTTGAAAGATGGTTCTAAAATGTCAAAATCTAAAGGTAATACTGTAGATCCTGATGAAATATTTGAAAACTATGGTGCAGATACTGCAAGATTATTTATTTTATCAGATTCACCGCCGGCTCGTGATTTTGATTGGTCAGACGCAGGTGTGGAAGGATGCTATAAATTCCTTAACAGAGTTTGGAGATTGATTTCTTCAAATGCTGATAATATTTCTTTAAATTATCCCGAACTTAAAGCTGGATCTTTGAAGAAAAGAGAAAATGATGATCTGCTTCGTGTAATTCATATGGCAATCAAAGGAATTACAAATGATATTTCTAATGACTTCCAGTTTAATACGGTAATATCAAAATACCGTGAACTTGTTAATGCGATTTATGACTGGAGAGGCAAGAAATCTGAACTTGATGAAGAAGATAAAAATATTTTGAGTTTCGCAATTGTTTCTTTAATTAAGTTAATGTCACCTGTAGCAGTTCACCTGACAGAAGAGGCATGGCATGACCTGGGTGCAGAAGGTTCCGTTCATGATGTTGAATGGCCGCATTGGGATGAAAATCTTGCAAAAGCAAGTTCAATTACTCTTGTTGTTCAGATTAACGGTAAAGTTAAAGATAAAATCGAGGCTGATGAAGCATTGTCGGAGGACGAACTTAAAGCATTGGCTTTGAACAGCGACAAAGTAAAAGAACTTACAGAAGGCAAAACAATTGTTAAAACAATTGTTGTACCTAAAAAACTTGTAAACATTGTTGTTAAATAAAATGTTTAAATAATTTTTTTATAACTTGCGGCAGTTTCGGCATATTTAGCCGGAACTGTTTCTTTTTAACAGGCAGGTACATAAGCAAATCTTCCGTATATTTAGCTTTAAGTTCCTGACCTGTTTCTATGGCTTTATCAATTGCCCTGTTAATATTTGATTTTACTGATGTAAATCCCTGTTTTCTGTAAAAAATATGACTGGGGTGTTCATTATCATATATTGTGCTTGCACAGGTAAATACTCTGCCTTCACAGTTATTTTTTCTGCTTTCGGCTTGAGCGAATTTTATAAATTTATTTCCGTATCCTTTTCTTCGTTCTGGAGGAGCTATGTTTAAGTAATTTATCTCAAATACATCGCACTTAAACATTTCAGGGTAAATTTCCGTACAATCAGCATTTTTAAATACCCGTCCGTACATTTCGCCAATGCATTTATCTTTTTCGATATCGAACATTCTGTAAATATTTAATTTGTATCTTTTTTTACTTTCAAGTCCGTATACAGGTACATCATACCGCGGATAAACCAATTCTTTCGGCAAGTTTCGGGGTGCTTTGTAACTTAATAAGTTATGTGTTTTAAAATTATTTACATTATTCATATCTGTTTTTCCTTAAAAAATATTAATTATTTTAATAATTTTATAAGTTTTTTTATTAATGACATACCTTTTTTAGGAGCCTGCTGTTTATTAATTTTTTTCGGGATGTAATACATAGGAATATCTTCAAGTTCAAGTTCAAGTTTTGAAACGGATAATTTCCCTTTTATGCATCGGTCAATCTTTTTTATTGTTAGGTCATACAGCGAGTCCAAACCGTATTTCCTGTAAAAAATATGAGCCGGCTTTTGCGGATTAAAGTCAGATGTGGCGATTAAATGAAATCTCCCCCCCCCGCCATTTTTCCTGCTTACATTTTGAACAAAGTCAAGAAGTTTACTCCCAAAATTATGCTGATGAGATTCTAAATAATATACATAAAAGGATTTAAAGCTTTTTAAGTCCGGGAAAAAGGGACTGCCGATAAGCGGGTTTATCGTTTGCATCTCCCCGTCAATCAGACCTATAATTTTACCGTTTTGGTTAAAAGCTGTATAGTGCCTGTACGGTGTTCCATTAGCATCTGCTCTGATTGATTTATATATAAGGACTTCCGGTATATTTCTCTTTTTTATAGGACCTGTTATCATGGTTTTTGTAAAACATGTGAAGATTTAAATTTGCTAAAATTTGTATATTTATTTTTTTTGCTTAATCTTTAAACTTTTTTTGTATTATAATTAGGTAGTAATATAAGATTAATTTAGGGATAGAACTTTGGAAAAACATAAATATTATTTTATCGCTATAGGCGGTGTGGGGATGAGCGGGCTTGCTAAGTATTTGTTGGAAAACGGATGCGAAGTTTCAGGCTCTGATATAGTTGACAGTAAATATATTGATAAATTAAGAGCTTTGGGTGCAAAAATTTATATCGGTCAAAAAGCCGAAAACGTGCCTTCTGATGCTATAGTTGTTGCAAGCACGGCTATTCGTGAAGATAATCCGGAAATGGTAAGAGCTAGAGAATTAGGTTTAAAAGTTTATCACCGCTCTGATATTCTTGCCGAAATCTCAAAATGGGGTAAATTTTTTCTCGGCTATTCCGGAACTCACGGCAAAACTACAACCAGCGGACTTTGCTCTTACGTGTTGGAAAAAGCTGGCTTAAAACCTTCTTATGTTGTCGGCGGCATAATTCCGGAAATCGGATGTAATGCCCATTCACAGGACGGTAAATTTTTTGCTGCGGAACTGGATGAAAGCGACGGGACTATTGTTAAATATTGTCCAAATATTTGTGTAATTAATAACCTTGAAGCGGATCATCTTGATTTTTATAAAGACGGTTTAAAATCTATTTTGGAAACATTTGAAAATTTTATATCGAATATTCCGGAAACTTCAATTGTGCTTGTAAATAAAGATTGCAAGGCTGCAATGAGCCTTCACAGTCATAAAACTTTGACTTTTGGTCTCGAAAATGCCGATTATACGGCTAAAAATATTCAATTTAAGCCTGACTGTACGACATTCGATATTTATTATAAAGATGAGTTTTTAACTGACTTAAAAATAATTTTGCGCGGAAAACATAATGTTTATAATGCTTTGTCTGTTCTTGCAAGTCTGCATCAGGCAGGTGTTGATCTTGACATTGTTAAACCTCATTTTGCAGCTTTTTCGGGAATGGGCAGAAGATTTCAAAAAGCTGCCGAGTTTGGCGGGGTAACTGTTTATGATGACTATGCGCACCATCCTACGGAAATTAAAGCAACTCTTTCTTCTGCTGAAGGTATGGAAGGAAAACACATTATTGCTGTTTTTCAGCCGCACAGATTTACAAGACTTAAAAATTTGTGGAATGAATTTCTTGATGCTTTTTCGGGAGTTGATAAAGTAGTTGTTACTGATGTTTATGCGGCTTCCGAGGATGAAATTAAAGGGGTTAATTCTGAAAATTTTGCAAAGGATTTGTCAGAACATATTAATATTCCCTGTGAGTATATTAAAGGCTCAATTGCCGATGTTGCAAGGAAATTATATCCGCAGCTTAAAAAAAATGATGTTGTGATAGGTCTGGGGGCCGGTACAATTACCAATTTAAGCAAAGAACTTTTAAATCTTAATAAAGAGGTGGTGCAGGTTGGAGATTAACTTTGATATAAAAAAATCAACGTCTTTTAAAATTGGCGGGCAGATTGCAAGAATGTATTTCCCGACGTCTGTTGAAGAATTTGTTGACATAAAGACTAAAGAACCGGATGCATTTGTTGCTGGAAATTTGTCAAATATTCTTGTTTCATCAGACGGTTACGACGGTGCTGTAATCTGTACAAAAAAAATGGACAGCATAAAGTTTGATGGAAATACTGTTTTTGCGGGTGCAGGAGTTAGAGGTACAAAACTTTCTAAACTTGCTTTGGAAAAAGGATTAAGCGGATTAGAATTTATGGTTGCTTTCCCCGGTTCTGTCGGCGGTGAAGTTTTTATGAACGCAGGTGCCCATGGACAGATGATTGCCGATGTTTTGAAATCCGCAAAAGTATATTGCCCTGAAAAAGGTGTTATAAAGCTGGCAAATGCTGATATGGAATTCAGTTACAGAACATCGGTCTGCCAGAAGATGCCTTATTCTGTGTTAGAGGCGGAATTTGAGCTTACTCCGTCTACAACGGATAAAATTCAGGAAAAAATGAATGAGAATCTGTCTTTCAGACAAAATAAGCAGCCGTCTTTAACTTTGCCGAACTGTGGAAGTACTTTTAGAAATCCTGACGGAGATTCTGCCGGAAGGCTTCTTGATGCGGCAGGCGTTAAGGGGCTTGTATCGGGCGGGGTGCATGTTTGGGAAAATCATGCAAACTTTATAATTAATGACGGCGAAGGAACATCTTTAGACGTTTTAAGGCTTATGGATGAAATGTATTCACGCGTTAAAGAAAAATTTGATATAGAATTAAAACCCGAGGTCAGATACCTTGGCGGAAATAATAAAGAAGAGGTTGAAATATGCAGGAAATTAAAAATGTTATAGATAAAAATGCTAAAATTGCGGTTTTATGCGGCGGCTTGTCTACAGAAGCAGAAATTTCGATGCGTTCCGGCAAAGGCTGTTATGAAGCTTTAAAAAGACTTGGTTTTAATAATGCCGAAATGGTTATTGTTGATAAAGATATTGCCTTAAAACTTAAAGAAGGTAATTATGACAGTGCTTTTAATGCTTTGCACGGCAAATACGGCGAAGACGGATGTATTCAGGGGATTTTGGAAATTCTGAAAATTCCTTATACAGGATGCGGAGTTATGGCCAGTTCATTATGTATGAATAAAGAGTTCACAAAGAGAATTCTATCAACAAATCCTGATATTATTATGGCAAAATCAGCGTTTGTAAGAAAAGGTGATGATTTATTCGAAAAAACAAAAAATTTAACATATCCGTTGTTTGTAAAACCTGTATGTGAAGGTTCAAGCTTCGGGATGACAAAAGTTGAGAGAAAAGAAGATTTGCAGGCTGCATACGATACTGCCGTAAAGTATAATGATGATGTTTTAATTGAAGAATTTATTGACGGATTTTTTGTTACGGTTGGAGTTTTAGAATGTTGCGGCGAGCCTTTTGCTACTGAGATATTAGAGATAAGACCGAAAACAGAATGGTATGATTTTGAGGCAAAATATACTGACGGAATGTCTGAATTTATTTGTCCTGCAAGATTGTCCGATGAAGTTACAAAACGTGTAAAAGATATTGCTGTAAAAGCTTTTGAAACTGCAGGCTGCAGAGGTGTTTCAAGAATTGATTTTATGATGAAAGATGATATTCCTTATCTTCTTGAAATTAATACTAGCCCCGGAATGACTGCAGTGAGTGATTTGCCGGCTCAATCCGCAGCTATGGATATAAACTATGACAATTTGGTGCTATTAATCTTAAACAGTGCAGGTTTAAACAAATAAATGCTTGATGATGTAAATCAAAATGAAAATAATGAATATACGGAGTATCATGAGTTTTCGGAAAACGTTGAAACGGCAGAAGATACTCCTATTCCCGATGGAAAACATCTTGTAAAAAAGAAACGCCGTGAACGTCTTGTTCGTAAAGGCAGAATGAAGCAGGAACGATTTCGTGCTTTTGTAAGATTTTTTCTTTCATTATTTTTTATATTCGGGCTTGGTTATGCATTGAGATGCCATGGCTGGTATATGGACAAAAACGCTTTTAACTATGTCGGCGGAAGATCTGTTGAAATTATAAATAATAAAATTGTTCCTTCGCATAAAATTCTTGTACTTCTGAAAAACAGCAACGTTCCTAATGTGCCTGTTTATATGGCAAGAACCGATGCAATAAAAAAAGAATTGATGAAGCTTCCGCCGGTTGAGAATGTGTATATAAGACGTTATGCATTTCCTGCAAGAATTCAAATTATAGTGAGGGAGAGAATTCCTGTTATAACTATTTCCCCTGATGTAAAAGTTCAGCCCGTAGCATTTTTTACAACTGACGGAAAACTTATAGGCAGAGAATTTCTTCCTCTGGATAAATCATTTAAAACAATTCTTGTTCTTTCATACGGAAATAAAGGCGAT
>QWCY01000981.1_pt1 | contig 67825 bp, 52 predicted proteins | sample 1972631 | NCBI WGS metagenome assembly QWCY01 (sample SAMN09866696, study PRJNA288562) | Human gut metagenome isolate pre1_stool, whole genome shotgun sequencing... | isolation source: gut | host: Homo sapiens | place: USA: California
ATCATGGATTACCGCTTGATTTACTGTCTGCAAAGAGGACTTCCCCTTGATATGGATGTCTACGATCTGGCAGAATGGTGCTCTCTGATACCTTTGACAGAAATCTCACTGGATAATAATTCTGCTCCGGTTGAAGTTCCGGATTTTACTCGTGGGGCCTGGAATAAGTTGAGCAGTGTGCAGTTTGCACAATAAGAAACAGTTGATAAAATCTATATATCCCCCATATAAAATGCCCTCTTCTCCTGATCGAGACAGAGGGCATCTTTTTTACTTATTGCGTGGGTCTGAAATACCAGTCGTATTTGGGCAAAGTATCGGTTGCATTTATAGACAATGCCAGTGGTATTCAGAATCGGAAACTCAAACCGCCCAGGAAGTTAATTCCTTCAGTGGGATAGAGCAGATAACGCTGGAATTTCTTGTTTAACAGATTATCCGCCTTTGCATAGACAGAGACTCCTTTAAACAAGTGGTAAGTGGCTCCTATACTAAGATCGCTGACGGCGGGGAAGAATGTTTTGCTAAATCCGTAATATCTTTCAGCCCGCCAGATATATTGATAACCTACATTTAACCACAGAGCCGGAATGGGATGTATCTCTGCTTTAAAATTTAGTTCTGTCTCTGGTTTCATCCACAGAGCGGGATTATAATTCGGGGAAGATACATTATCTGTATAGGCATCACTGGCTTTCCAATGGCGGTAGATACCTTCACCTGAGAGTGTAAACAAGTCCTTATAGGTATAACTGGCACTGAGCCCGGCATAGATATTATTCGTTGAAGTTTGTCTCAGGTCAATGAAATCGCCGGCTGTTCCGCCTATCCAGCTATTTTCTATCTGATACAGATCATCTTTGAGATTCTGATATCCGGCAAAGAGATTAAACCATAAACCTGTTACGGGGCTTGCTTTGAATCCTAAAGTGGCATTGAGTTGTTCATAGGTATCTCTTACTTCGTTAGAAGGGTCGCTATAAGGGTTATAAGTTTCCAATCGGCGCAGGTCATTGAGTTGTCTGCCCCCTGTAGCATTGGCGTAGACCACATAACTGTCTGAGAATACATATTGTATGGTTACATCCGGAGAGACACGAAATGATTTGCCGTTGCCAAAAGAGAAATCAACATTGGCTCCTAAGTGCAGCCGCCAATCATCGTTGTTGAGTTCGTAGTACGGGTTTAAGTCTACGACGGTACGGCTTTTGAAAATGCTCTTTATCTCTTCCTTATAAAAGTCTCTTTTATTATTGTAGATGAGGTTGTTCATTTTGAAAGCAACACTTATTTGTTGCTCATCACTGATGTTTCCGCTGACAATGGCTTTGGTACGTATTTGCGTCTCATTCACACCACCGAAGAATTGGTTGTGTTGCCGGTCATAAAGCATCAGATTGGTTTCTGCATTAAACTGTAACGGCATTGTTTCGTCTGTAGACTTCACTCCGAAATGCAGGTCACCTGAAGTGAACTTCTGTTTCTTGAAAGAAAAACCATAAGGCTCATAGTTGAAATTACTTAATCCGAAGTGTCCTGCTACATTCAGGTCTATCTTGCCAAATTGATGCAAATAATCGATAGCAGCACGCGTACGGTAGTAATGTGCATCCCATTTCCGGGCATCACCGTAAGGCATGTCCAACGTACCGTTCATGCCGTCCATACTGAAGTTTACATTCAGTTTGTCCCGGCTGGAAAGGTGAAAAAGATAATTACCCAATAAGTCCAGGTTGCCATAATTACCATATCCGGCGCGTACATATCCCGGTTTACTTGTCGGTTGTACCTCTTTTCCGGTATAAGCCTGCATTGTTCCCACAGGGATATTGGAGGCAGGGGTAGAACTTATGGCATATTCAACCTCTTTCTTGTTTACTACAGGCTCTTCTACTTTGGGTAAAACGTTTACTTTAGAGGCATCCAGAATGATAGGATTGTATTCCTGTTCAACCACGACAGTACGGTTCATGGTCGTATCTTTGGATTGGGTTTGCACCTGAGCCAGTGAAGGGAGTGCGACGAGCGCCATTCCCAGGAAGATATATTGATTACGTTTCATACTTCGTTACTTATTAAGTTTTTCAAGTCTGCTTTCAATCATGCCTTCAATGTCATCATTGGCGTGATAGTTTTGTTGTAAGCTCAACAGATATTGCCGTGCATCCAGCTTTTTGTCCATAGCCATGTATACATCCGACAGAAGGACGAAGCTACGTGCCAACCAATAAGCGTGGGGAGTGCTCCGTTCGATGTAGTCGAGTAACTCTTTCTCGGCTGCGGCATACTCTCCGGCAGTGTAGTATTGTTGAGCTACCAGATACTTCGCTTCTGCTCCGTAAAGGTTACGGGTATCTTTGGCAAGTGTCTGAAGATCGGCCAATGCTTTCTTGTCAGCTTTTTGGTTCATATAAGATTTAGCACGATAATAAAGTGCTTCATTTGCCAATTCTGGAGTCAATTTGGCTTCTGCCAGCAAGGCTGTTGCAGCATGAATGGTTTCTGCATCGTCTTTGATGAGATGTGCACAGCGTAACATCCCTGTTTCTGCCAGCAGACGGCGGTCTGCTGTGGTTGCTTTCTCTTTCAGCATTTTGTAGGATGCTAATGCATCTGCAAACTGTTGGAGGTTGAACTGAACTTCCGCACGCATTATTAATGCTTCTTCAGAGAATGGGTTATCCGGATATTCCAGCAATTTGCCAGAATGAAGCAGAATCATATCATAGTTCTTTTGTTCTTTTCCGATGAGGCAAAGGTAATAATGAGCATTCAGGCTAAAAGAACCTTCGGGGAAAGTTTGCAGGTATTTGTTGAAACTGCTTTTCGCTTCTTCTATGCGTCCACGTCCATAAATTTTCTCAGCAGCAATGTAAGTTAAAGAATCCTGTTCGCTGGCGTCAAAACGTATGTTGCCCGGCATGGAAGCTGCCAGTGCGGCAAACTCATCAATGCGGTTCATATCAACGTAAAGAGACTTTAGATCGAGCATTGCCAAACGAGCTTCGTCACTTCCCGGATATTTGTTGATTACCAGTTTGTAAGCATCGATTGCCTGATCGTAGTTTCCGTCCTGATAATACAGCAAACCGATTTCGGCAGCAGCTTTACGGCTGATAGGGCTTTCGGGGTATCTGCTCAACAATTCTTTAAAAGAGGCAATAGCCTGGTTGTTGTTATTCATTAATACATATGAACGTCCTTTTTCATAAAGGGCATTTATAACGTAAGGTGATGTGGGGTATTTGCCAGCCAGGCGGTTCAACAGAGTGATTTTGCCGGAATAATCTTTTTGCAGTCCTGATACTAAGGCGAGTTGGTAGAATGAATAATCTCCGGAAGAGGCATTCATACTTTCGGCTTGTGCATAATAATGTTTGGCTTCGTCGAAATTACGTTCGTTGAGGAAGCAGTCACCGATACGATTGTAAGCATCGGCCAGTGCCGTTTTGTTTTCACCTTTTTCCAGTTGTATGTATTTGAGGAACCAGTTGCGTGCCTGTGCATAATCTTTCTGGTGGAAAGCGGTATATCCCAAATTATAGTTTGCCAGTGCATACATTTCGTTATTAGTCTGTTCCGTCAGTTGCAGGTATTCTCTGAAATTACGGGCAGCCTCCGTCATGCGGTTCAGGCGGTAGTAAGATTCTCCGCGCCAGTAGAGGGCATCGGCTTTGGTCTGGCGGTTGTATTGACCGATAGCAATAGATTGATTAAAGTAGCCGATTGCCTGCTCAAAAGAAGCATTGGCAAATGCTTGTGTACCGAGTTGGAATAGTATTTTCTGTTTCGCTTCCATGATGCGAGTACCCGGATGGGCAATGCGTTCAATGGATTTCAGTGCCGCTTCGTAGCTGCGGGTGTTCAAATATACCTCAACAAGATAGTTGCTTACCATTTCGGTATATTGGGAATTGGGGAATTCGTTCAGGAATTTCTCGAAAACGGTTACCGACTCTCCGAATGCAGAGTAGGATGTTTCGTGAATGCACAAGGCATAGTTATAGGCAGCCTGTTCTTTTATTTTCATATCGGCATTGGAGGCGGCAGCCTGTTCAAAAGCCATACGGGCTTTGTTCTTTTCGGCCAGTTGCAGGTAGGAAAGTCCCATATGCAGATACGCATTTTGCGTCAATGCGTCGTTGGTACCTGTTACTTCTCCCAATGTCTCGGCGGCTTTTGAATATACTCCTGTCTGGAAGTAAGAGAGTCCTAACATGTAGAGGGCATCCCGGCGGGGCGAAGCATCTCTTTCAAGATAACTCTCAAATGCATTGATTGCTTCGTGGTATTTACGGAAATGATAAGAAGCATCTCCCAGGATGCGGTACATTTCGGCAGCATGTTCATTCTGCGGATATGCCGATAAGTAGTTTTGTGCTACGATCTCAGCTTTATCATAGTTTTTTCTGATTGCATAAATCTCTGCAATGTAATAGGGTACCAATGCTTTATATTTGGGGTTGTCCTGTAGAGGGAGGAAACCTTTCAATGCTTCGTCATAGCGTTTCTGTGTGTAGCGTATATAAGAGATATAGTAAGCACAGTCATTGTCGTATTTCTTACTGCTGGCTTTCAGGGTTTCAAACCAGATGGCAGCTTCTTTTACATTCCCCGTTTTCAGATAACAGGTAGCCAGCAAATAGGTCATGTCATCCCGCTCCTCATTACCCAGCAAGTCCAGTTGGGCGGAGTTGAACAGTGCCAGTGCTTCGTCATATTTTTCTTCATAAAAATAGCCGGCAGCAAGTAAAGCATAAATACGGTTGGCATAAGGAGTATCGGGATATTGTTCCAGATAATTGCGCAACAGGGTGATACTGTTCTTATCTTTCAGTTCATATGCCGAACATACCAGCATATATTCTGCTTCTTCGCGCAATGAGGCATTAGGTTCCTGTCTGATAAAAGCTTTTAATGGCGGAGTAGCTGCTGCATAATTTTGTTGCAGGAACAGGGTTCTTCCTTCCTTATATAGATTGACAGGCGAGGTAATTTTTTCGCTTGTTTGTGCCGAGGTAAGGATAGGCGTACAGCATATCAGGGCACATATAAATCGTGAAATTCTTCTTTTCATAATTTAGTGTTTTGGCAAAAGTACTTGTTTTTGGGGACTTTATAGCAAACAGCTCTTTAGTTTTACAGGTTTTAACGTCCATCGAAGGAAAAATGTTTTAATAAGAGGATGAACTTCTGCCTGGTATGTAGATTTGATCTTTGTGTGATAGAGGGAAAAATTGCTATATGAATCAGTTAAATTGCTATTTCCTGTCTGGATGGAATACCGTAATTTTGCATCATAGAAAGACAATGATAATTAAACTCAAAAAGAATATGAAAGTAATTGATTTGACAAAAGAGAGTTTTACAGAGAGAGTATCTGATTTCCGGCAATATCCTGATGGCTGGGAGTTTAAAGGAGATAAACCTTGTATCGTCGATTTCCATGCCCCTTGGTGTATTTATTGTAAGAGGTTATCGCCGGTTCTTGATGAATTGGCTGTTGAATATGCCGGTAAGATTGATTTCTATAAGGTAGATGTGGATAACGAGCCTCTTTTAGAGTCTGCTTTTTCCATCCGTACTATCCCGAATTTATTGTTTTGCCCGGTGGAAGGGAAACCTTGGATGAAGCTGGGGACAGTTGGAAAACCCCAGCTAAAGAAAATGCTTGATGACCTGTTGACAGGTGTTACAGAGTAGATAGGAAAATTCCAAGACCTTTGCGGATAGAGCCGAGTCCGAAATCTTCGGGACGGATCTTTGCAACAGGAATGAAGAAGGCATCAGCTGCGTCGTCCATTGCGGCAATGTGACTGGTGTCTTCTACTTTACAGAGGAAAAACATATCCAGTGTATGTACCGGGAATCCTGAATATACGTAAATATTGGGAAGAGTAAATCGATAGATTGCCTCTTTCACTTTTAATCCGGTTTCTTCTAACACCTCACGTGCTACACCTTCTTCTGCTGTTTCGTCCATATCAATGAATCCTCCCGGCAGGTCGAGCGTACCTTTTGCCGGGTCTTTGGCGCGGCGGCATACCAGCAATTCATTCTCCTTATTCAGAATCAGGGCAACTGTTGCCGCTGATGAATTAAAGTAGTATACGAACCCGCAATTGGTGCATTGTTTAGATTTCTCATTGTGTATGTTGAAATGTTCCGAACCACACTTCGGACAGTATTTGAACTGAGACAGAGGATGTTCCATGTTTCTTCTTCTTTATAGTTTCCTGCAAAAGTACAAAAAAGACAGATAGTATAATGGATTTTGTCTATCAGAGTATAGAATTATTCGATTGGACTTTTTTTGTTTCTCCGGTAGGTATCCCCCTATCTTTGCATCAGAAACAAAAACAAGTTTAATCAATAAATAATAAGTTTAGTATGGAATCAATTCTTAATTCTCAGCTTCCTGAATTCAGTGTTCAGGCTTTTCATAACGGTAGTTTCAAAACAGTGACCAATAATGACGTTAAAGGTAAATGGGCGATTTTCTTCTTTTATCCTGCCGACTTTACTTTTGTATGTCCTACAGAACTCGTAGACGTAGCCGAAAAATACGACCAGCTTCAGTCAATGGGTGTAGAGGTATATTCTGTAAGTTGTGACTCACATTTCGTTCATAAAGCATGGCATGATGCTTCAGACAGTATTCGTAAAATCAAGTATCCGATGTTGGCAGATCCGACAGGTGCTTTGGCCCGTGCTTTCGGCGTATATATTGAATCAGAAGGTATGGCTTATCGTGGTACTTTCCTGATAAATCCGGAAGGCTTGATTAAAGTAGCCGAATTGCATGACAATAACATCGGTCGTGATGCAAGTGAATTACTTCGCAAGGTAGAGGCTGCTCAGTTTGTAGCTACTCACGATGGAGAGGTTTGTCCGGCAAAATGGAAGAAAGGGGAAGCTACGCTGAAACCAAGTATCGACCTGGTAGGAAAAATCTAAATTAGAATGTAGAATTTAGGAGTTGGGAGTTGGAATCTGTTCAGGTGTTTTCTGATTCATGTATTCCAACTTCTGACTCTCATATTCTATAATTCCGACTCCTGACTTCTAACTTCCAATTCTATATTCTAACTCCTATATTCTATCTCCTAATTATGTTAGACCCTACATTAAAAGAACAACTGAAAAGTATATTTGCCGGATTAGAGGCTGATTTTACTTTTGATATATACGTATCGTCCGGACACGAAAACCGTGGCGAGTTACTCGACCTGCTGGCTGATGTAGCCGATTGCTCTCTCCATATCTCTTGTCGGGTGAATGAGGGAGAAAGGTTGGAGTTTACTCTGTTGAAGAATGGAAATGAGACCGGTATTATCTTCCGGGGTATTCCTAACGGGCATGAGTTTACTTCTCTGCTACTTGCCATTCTTAATCTTGACGGTAAGGGAAAGAATTTTCCCGATGAACAGGTTTGTAACCGTGTGAAAGCCTTGAAAGGCCCGATACACCTTACTACCTATGTTTCGCTTACTTGTACCAACTGTCCCGATGTGGTGCAGGCTCTCAATGTTATGACTACGCTGAACAATTCTATCTCACATGAGATGGTGGACGGTGGTCTTTATCAAGACGAAGTAGAAGCTCTTAAAATTCAGGGGGTACCTTCAGTATTTGCCGATGGAAAACTACTGCACGTAGGGCGTGGCGATTTTGGGGAGTTACTTACCAAACTGGAAGCCCAATATGGTATCAATGAAAGTGAAATAGACACTACCGTAAAGAACTATGATGTTATTGTTGCCGGTGGAGGTCCTGCCGGAGTTTCTGCTGCTATCTATTCGGCACGTAAAGGATTGCGGGTGGCAATTATCGCCGAACGTATTGGCGGACAAGTAAAGGAGACGGTAGGAATTGAAAACCTGATATCTGTTTCACATACGACTGGAAGTGAACTGGCAGATAATTTGAAAACGCATCTGTTACAATATCCGGTAGATTTATTGGAACATCGTCGCATTGAAACTGTAGAAGTCAACGGAAAAGAGAAACTTGTGACGACTTCTGTTGGTGAGAAATTTGTAGCTCCTGCCTTGATTATTGCTACTGGTGCCAGTTGGCGAAGGCTGAATGTTCCCGGTGAAACAGACTATATCGGAAGAGGCGTTGCTTTCTGCCCTCATTGTGACGGTCCGTTTTATAAAGGTAAGCACGTAGCTGTTGTCGGTGGTGGAAATTCAGGAATAGAAGCGGCTATCGATTTGGCCGGTATCTGTTCGAAGGTTACAGTCTTTGAATTTATGGACGAGCTCAAAGCCGATCTTGTTCTGCAGGAGAAAGCAAAAAGCCTGCCTAATGTGGAAATATTTGTTAGTTCACAGACGACGGAGGTAATAGGTAATGGTGATAAATTAACTTCTCTCCGCATTAAAGATCGTAAAACAGACGAAGAGCGTATAATGGAACTGGATGGCGTTTTCGTTCAGATAGGTCTGGCTGCCAACAGTGCTGCTTTCCGTGGAGTTGTGGAGATGAACCGTCCCGGTGAGATTGGTATTGATTCACACTGCCGTACAAACGTTCCGGGCATCTATGCTGCCGGAGATGTATCGACTGTACCTTATAAACAAATTATTATCGCCATGGGTGAAGGTGCCAAGGCTGCTTTGTCTGCTTTCGAAGACCGGGTAAGAGGAATTATTTGAAACGTTCTGTTTTTTTTATTATTTGATTTTAAGCAATACCTATCAATGGGGATATTTACATTAGAATACCCTATTAATAGGTATTTTTTTGTTTCCTTTGCTGAAGTATCTTTGCAGCTCAACATCAGGCGTAAAGATAAGGACAAATATGAGACAACAATATGCTGTAACGAGAGCATCTTTTCTAATACTATTTTTGATATCCTCCCTTTGTATATTTTCGCAGAATACCCCAGTCAAACGTATAGATTTTAATGGAACTCTTATTGATGCGGAAACAGGAGCCCCCATTGAATTTGCTACTATACAGATACCGGATCATGCGCTTTGGGCAATTAGCGACATGGATGGTAAATTTAAAATTCCGGGAATGAAGCCGGGAGTTTATACGTGTGAGATATCCGTGTTGGGTTATCAAAAGACAATTAAGAAAATAGAGATAAAGCCGGAGATGAAGCTAACTGTTATTAAACTCTCTCCCATGACTCTGGCTTTAAATGAAGTAGTCGTTACCGCTCAGGAGCAGCGGATGGGATCGGCTTCCAGAATAGATCAGAGTGCCATTCAGCATATCCAACCCAAGAGTGTGGAAGATATGTTGCAACTCCTTCCTGGTAATCTGACTAAGAATCCGGATCTGAATAATGTGGGGCAGGCTTATATTCGTGAAGTATCTTCCAATGATAATAATGCTTTGGGTACATCGGTGATGGTGGATGGTGCTCCACTTTCGAATGATGCAAATATGCAGGTGCTTTCCACCAGTAAGTCCGGTACGAGTCTGAATGCTCAGTCGGTGAGTGGAAAAGGACTTGACCTGCGTACCATTTCTCCGGATAACATTGAATCTATGGAAGTAATCCGGGGCATTCCTTCTGTAGAGTATGGAAATCTTACGTCAGGTGCGGTCATTATCAAAACTCGTTCGGGGGTTACTCCGCTCGAAGTAAAACTGAAAGCAGATCCTTTCTCTAAAATGGCCTATGCCGGAAAAGGTTTCCTTATCAGTGAGAAAATGGGAGCAATGAATATTTCCGCCGATTACTCACAGTCGTATGCAGATATACGTAAACGCTATAACGGATTTGACCGGATTACGGCCAATCTGGGATATTCCAATACTTTTATGAAAAGTTCCCGGCCTCTGACTTTCAACATGAGGCTGGCCTATTATCAGAACATAAATAGTGAAAAATCAGATCCTCAACTGAAGCAGGATGAGAAGATAAAAAATGAAAATATGGGGGTGCGCTTCAATCTTGAAGGTAACTGGCGCCTGAATACTTCCTGGATTTCTTCTTTAGGATATAGTTTCATGGTAAATTATAGCCATCAGCAGGATTATCGTCGTGAACAGATCATCTTGCAATCGGGTATTACTCCGGTGGCTAATTCGTATGTGAGTGGCGAATACCAAACCTATTTCCTTAACTCATCTTATTATTCCGACTATACGGTGGACGGTAAACCTTTGGATGTATTCGGACAGTTGAAAGCCAATAAACTTTTCCAGTTCTCATCCGATTGTTTTATGACCCTGAAAGCAGGTATCGAATGGAAATATAATGTCAACCGGGGTGATGGGATGATGTTTGATCCTAAGCTTCCTCCGGTGGTAAATGATATTCAGTCTATTCGTCCCCGGTCGTTCAAATCAGTTCCGGCTATCAATACACTTTCTTTCTTCATAGAAGACAAAGCCCAGTTACCCATTCGGAAAACAACATTGACCTTACAGGGAGGTGTACGCCTCAGTAATCTGTTTATAGATAAGAGTGCCGGAAGAAAGGATATGTTTATGGTAGAACCTCGTATTAATATGGAATATAATATCCTGAACGGTGATAATAATAAAGTGTTTGATGACTTGAGTATTGTAGGTGGGTTTGGTATTGCTGCCAAAGCACCTACTCTTCTCTACCTGTATCCTGATAAGGCTTATTTTGACGAATCAAGTTTCAATCTAATGTTTGCCGATGATATGAGCAAGTCCACTTCTATTATGACTACCAAAGTCATAGATAATACCTCTAACCCTGATCTGAAACCAGCTTATAGCCAGAAGATGGAAATAGGCTTGGCAGGACGTATCAGAAAGGTAATTGGAAATGTTACTTTCTTCTATGAAAAACATACCAATGAGTATTCTTTTAAAGGAGTCCCTGTGACGATGCCTTTTCGGCGTTATTCGGTTCCGGGATATGTGGATAATGTGAATTACACCAACGGTATGCTTTATTATGAAAAAGACGGAGTAAGAAACCCGGCTACAATTGTAAATGATACTACCCTGTATTCTTACAATATGCCAGTGAACAATACCCGTACCATCAAGCGGGGAGTAGAATATAGCATCAACTTCGGACAGATTCCTCTTCTGAAAACATCTGTAGTGGTAGACGGCGCGTGGCTCTATGTAAAGCGTCATTCTACATTGCCTACCTATTCGAAGATAGGATCCTCGTATGAGGGAAAACTTTATCCTTATATGGCTGTGATGCCCGGAGGAGGTGGTTCTATAGAACAACGTTTCAATACGAACGTCCGCTTTATCACGCATATTCCTAAATTGAAAATGATTTTCTCCACTACGGCACAGATTGTATGGAAAGAGAGCTATCAGCGTATTTACGAAGATGAAAGTGGAAATAATCTGTTCTACAAGGCTGTTGATCCGTTGAGTGGCAACAATGAAGAGAAATACTTTGTCAACCCTATAGGCTTTATCGACAAGCAGGGAAACTTCAATGAGTGGAAAGCCGAATATCAGGATATATACAAATATCGCCTGATGATGACTCAGTATGGACACAGTAATTACTTTGGGGTAGAGAATTACCCGACTACTATATTACTGAATTTTCGTTTGACAAAAGAATTGGGAAAGATGCTGGAACTCTCGTTTACAGCAAATAATTTCCTCAAAATATCAAAGAGCTATAAGTACCGGACCGCTGCAGGTTACAAAGACCTGACTATTCCGATCTACTTTGGAGCAGAAGTAAAAATCAAAATCTAAGATGTAATAACTAAAAAAGAAAACTAAAGATGAAAAAGTTGTTTTGTTTATTGCCTTTGTTGGCAATGTTGTTTTTGGTATCGTGTTCAGATGATGAGAATGATAACATCGCAAAGAAATACACAGTGGATGTAACTGTGACTCTTCCCGCGGATATCGGTATGGCGGATGTAACAGAATTGGTAATAACAGCCGTTAATACTCAAACATCCGAAGAATCGGTAGCTAATCCGGTAGATGGTAAAGCTTCGTTTACCTTGAATGCCGGTGAATATGATTTCCGCGCATCAGGTAGTGCTAAAGATTACAATCTGAACGGGTTGGTAAGCAAAGTTTCTGTTTATAGCGATCAATCTGTAAGTTTACCTTTGGTAATAGCTTCGGGTAGTGGATTGATTTTTAAAGAAGTCTATTTTACAGGAGTGAAAGACTGGTATTTCAAAGATGCCTTCTATGAAATCTATAATAACTCGGATGAAGTGCAGTATCTTGATGGAGTTATCTTAGGTATTGTAGACAACGGTCTTCCGGTAAATGTATATGTTCCTTCTCCTTCTATCTGGGTAGATGAAAACGGAGAATTATTAGATCGTTATCCGATGGCAAGCTTTACCGTTGCTTTCCCGGGAACAGGTAAGGAACATCCTCTTCAACCCGGTGAAAGTGTGGTGGTTGCAACGAATCCTATCAAACACAATGAACGTCAATTGACAGGTGATGATGTGGCTTCTCCGGTAGATTTGAGTACAGCTGACTGGGATATTTATTGTGGTCCGTTCTCAAGTACCGACACCGATATTAATGGAATTCCTAATATGGATTGCCTCTATCTGAATGCTTCCTTTGGTATGGATTTCATGCCTTCTGTAGATGGGCAGGCGCTGATTCTTGCTAAACTCCCGGAAGGAATGACGAATGTAACATTTGTGGCTGATCCGGAGAATATGATGGTGGCTCCCGGTAAGAGTGATAAGGCACAGCTGATGATTCCACGTGAATATGTAATTGATGGTATCGATATTGTACCAGCTGTAACAAGCGAACGATACAAACACCTGAAATCTACAGAGGATGTGGGTATGGCATGGGTAGACGGTTCTTCTGACGGTTCTCTGAAGAATGGCGGATACTCCGGTAAGAGCCTCCGTCGTAAAGTAATTGCTATTAATAACGGTCGGGTGGTGTATAAAGACACAAACAACTCCAGCGAAGATTTCATCCTGGGTGGACAAACTCCTACTCCGGGAACACATCCGACAGGAGTAGATAAATAAAGAAAAAACGAGTCATGTTTGTAAAGCTGAAATTCTCTTTAATAATAGGTTTGTTTCTTTCCTGCCTTTGCCATGCGCAAGGCGGGAAAGATTCGCTACGCTTGTATCAGGATGTGCTCTATCTGGGTAATATACAATACGGCAGTAATAATCCGACGGCAATTTCCGATTCACCTCTGCGTAGTGTGACGGATATCAACATTAACTTCCTTCGTTCTTCGGGTGACTTCCGGTTGGTAGATCAGTCCTCGCGTGAACACTGGTGGAGTGGAAGCTTGTTTGGTATACAGCGGATTGGCAAAATAACTTTTGAAGGAGATGTCAGCTATGAGAATGGTAAACAGACGGACCGGAAATGGAACAGTACGCTGTTTATAGCTGATGATAACCCGTTTATTGTAGCCGACTCACTTACGGGTGATTACAATGTGGAGAAGTTTAGACTTAATGGAGGTTTCTCTTATGAGATTAATGCACATTGGAGAGCCGGACTGAGAGCGATATATGAGGTTGGAAGCAGTGCGGATCAGACAGATCCTCGCCCCGATATCAAAGGAATGCGCTTTTTGCTCAATCCGGGTGTGGATTATCAATGGGGTAACTTCAGAATTGGTGCTTCTGCCGGTGTATGCTGGCTGGGTGAATCGGTGAATTATACTTTGGTAAAAACTTACGAGACCTATCAATTATTTTTGTTCCGGGGTATGGGAAATTATGAAAGTCAGCAGGCGATTGGCTTCCAACGGAGATACACCGGAACTGCTTATCAGGGTAATTTGCAGTTGGGTTGGAATAATGTGGCTCATCTGGCTGATTTTCTTGAGTTAGGTTACGAGAAATCTACAGAAGAAGCAATAGATGGTAGCAGTAGTAATAAATATAAAGGAGGAAAGTATGCACGTACAAGATTCTCTTTAACGAACCGTTTTCGGATTTCCGGAGAGAGAACAATGCATAATGTCACTCTTGAGGCTTCACATAATAAAGTAGAAGGAACGTGGTATATCCAGACACAGTCCAGTGATGCAGATGGCAATACCGTATGGGAAGTAAAAGATGCTTCCGTATGCCATATCGAGAAACGGACGGATGCTTCACTTACCTACCGTATGGACCGGATGCGGCAAATGCTACCACATTTCACCTGGGAGGTGAAGGCCGGAGTCCGTCAGTCTGATATAAAAAATTATCCGGAGGTTTATTTGCAGAAATATACGGCTGCTTATGCTGTACTGAATGCCTGTAAGAACCTTCCTATTAAGAAAAGTCTGCTTAGCATCTATCTTAACGGGATGTATAATTACAGGCTTTCTTCCAGCTTTTCAGCTGATGGACTGAAGCTGAAAACTGTTTATAGCCTTCCTGCTTTTGAAACTTCTGCAGCTGCCTACTGTCAAGGGAATATAGGTGCAAAGGCACAGGTTCCTCTTGCTATTTCCGGTTTTCACTCGTGGCTGGGAGTATATGCGGAGTATACATTGAAACATTACACGGGAGATTATGTACCTCTGGACGGTACAAACCGTAATCAATTAAATGTGGGTGTGAATTTGACTTTTTAATGAATTAAAGTAATAGACGAAAAATGATAAAAAGAATAGTTAGCTTACTGATTCTTACCGGAACAATAACCTCTGTTGCATTGGCTGCAAAACTTCAACGGGGTTTCGCTATTGTAGTTGATCCGGTGAGCTATAAGGAAGCTCGTACGGATATAGATAATTATGCTAAGGCTGTAGAGAATGACGGACTAAAGACCTACATCATTGTAGACCGTTGGGGAGTCCCTGATTCGATTCGCTTTCAGCTTCAACAGTTGTACCTTCAAAAGGAATGCCCTATTGAAGGAGTTGTTTTTGTAGGGGATATTCCGGTACCTATGATACGTGATGCACAACACCTGACTTCTGCTTTTAAAATGAATCAGGAAACCTTTCCCCGTACCGAATCATCGGTGCCTTCTGATCGCTTCTATGACGACTTCGATCTGAAGTTCAATTTTCTGGATAAAGATGAACAGTATCCATTGTATTACTACTACTCTCTGTCTCCGGATTCTCCGCAATTTCTGTCTCCTGAAATCTATTCGGGACGTATAAAAATGTCGGCTGATGATGCTTCTAAATATGATAAGTTACGTGCTTATCTGCAAAAGGTAGTGGCTTTAAAGCAAAATACTAACCCTGCCGATCAGTTACTTTACTTCAGTGGGCAGGGGTATGTATCCGAATCTATGATGGCCCGGATTGATGAGAAGTTAGCTTTAGTTGAAAACTTTCCCTGGACACGGATACAGCAAAATGGCATTGAGTATATTGATCACAAACGGGATGCTGCTGTGAAGTATCGCCTAATGTCCGAACTTCAGCGCAATGATCTTGATATCGCTATTCTCCATCATCACGGAGATGTGGAAATAGAATATATGAATGATCTGCCCGAACCGCAGACTATTAAAGATCAGGTGGAGGGCATCAAGCTTTATTTGCGTGAAACAATGCGTCATGCCCGTGAGAAGGGAAAGAATACTGATTCGATACAGTTGGTATTAAGTAAGCGTTTCGATGATCTGCCGGCTTCCTGGTTTGAAGGTAGTTTTGATCCGGAAATCACCCAAAAAGATTCTCTTTTCCTGCGTAGTCTCGATTTGTATATTGAAGACTTTGACAACTATACTCCCAATGCCCGTTTTATCGTGCTGGATGCTTGTTTCAACGGTTCTTTCCATAAAGATAAATATATAGCCGGTGCCTATATTTCGGGTAAAGGCAATACAATGGCTGTACTTGCAAACAGTGTAAACGTGCTACAGGAGAAGTGGACAGATCGTTATTTGGGACTTGTTGGTCTGGGTATGAGAGTTGGGCGTATGGCGATGGAAAATCCTTATCTGGAAGGGCATTTGATTGGTGATCCTACTTTTCATTTTGCTGTTCCCGTTTCTCTGGGATTTGATATCAATGAGGTGCTTTCAACTAAAAATGCTGCCTGGTGGAAGAAACAACTGAATAGTTCTTATCCTGCTTTGCAGGCTATGGCATTGAGGCAGCTTTCGGATGGCGGACAGATGAACTCCAAACAACTGTTGGATAAGTTTATGAGTAGCCCGTCTGATATCGTGCGTATGGAATGTCTGGTATTACTTTCTGAATATGACGATGATAACTTTATCCGTTGTCTTGATTTAGCTGTATCCGATAGTTATGAAATGATCCAGCGTTTTGCTATCAATATGATTGCTCGTAATGGAGATGATCGTCTGGTTCCTGCATTGATTCGTGCTGCCATTCGTAATAATACAGCGGAGCGTATTGAATTTAATGTAAAACAGGCACTTGCACTCCTCCCGGAAAAAGTATTGACGGCTGAGTTTCAGAAACAGTTTAATCCGTCGTTGTATGTAGAGAGCGAAAAGGCAGAGCAAGGTATTAAACGTGCTATCGAAGTAAATTCTAACCGTTGGCTGAAAGATATTAGTTCTATTTATGTAGATGATAGTCTTACGGTGAATCAACGGTTGGGGCGTATCCGCTATTTACGCAATTATAATGTGCACAGCCAGATTCCTCAGTTATTGGAGTATCTCCAGAAAACGGATAATGAACCGGTTCAGGTTTCATTGCTTGAAGCACTGGGATGGTTTAGGATGTCATGTCGCCACAATGAAATAAGCCAGGTGGCACAGGCTATGAGTCAGGATAGCCGTTATTCACAAGCTGTGCGTGATGAGGCACTTAAAACTTATAATCGGATAATGAATCATCGTAAATGAATAATTCACGAAAGTATATAATTTTAATAGCTTGCCTGCTTGCTATCGGTCTGTCATCGGTAGCACAGCAGGTACGCCCTGTTTATCCGGTGAAGCCTTTGACGCAGGAGGATATCTCCCGCAGGCAAAGAATACCGGAGTGGGGGACGAACACACGTTCTGCCTCCTCTGCTATACTCCCGGAGGGTGTAGATAATTCAACCTTGAAATATTTCCCTCCTGTATTTTCTCAGTTGGGTAATTCCTGCTCACAAGCCTCTGGTGTGCGCTATGTTTATACTTATGAGTTGAACCGTTTGCTTGATCGTGCTGCTGATAGCCCTGAACACATATTCAATTATCATTTTACCTGGAATTATCTGAATGAAGGAAATGACCAGGGCTCTCATCCTGAACTGGGTTATAACATGATGAAGGTAGCTGGTGCTGTAACATTGAGTGATATGAATGATGAGAGTGCTGCCACCTCTTCTACTACCTGGATGACTGGTTATGATAAATATCTTCGTGCTATGAATTATCGGGTGAAGAGTTACTCAAAGTTTACTCTAAAGACGCGGGAAGGTATAGATCGTCTTCGCCAGTATCTTTATAATCGTGGCGAAGAGGGAGAACCGGGTGGTGTGGTTACTTTTTCGTGTAAGAGCTCTGACTGGAAAGAGGTTACCTATAAGGGGACATCTGTCACTGGATTGACACATATGATCACCCGTCCCGGTACGGACGGAGCACATGCTCTTACCATTGCCGGGTATGATGATACGGTAGCCTATGATTTAAATGGTGATGGAGAGATTACTGAAGACGAGCGTGGAGCTTTCATTGTAGTAAATTCCTGGGGAACCTGGTGGGGAAGTGAAGGTAAGTGTTATTATCCTTATAAATATTTTCTGCTCTCTGCTGCTGAGGGTGGCCTTGCCGATTTGGATGCAGAGGCACTTATGGTGGAACCGGAGATTCATACTCCGCTTGTTGTTTTTCGGGTGAAGTTGACTTATACATCCCGTAATGATCTCTATTTTCGTTTGGGTGTAGCCGAAGGAGATGCCACTTCTCCTTCCGTCATATTAGATTATCCGTTGATGTTGACACAGGGCGGTGACTATTATATGCAGGGAAACGGTACACTTGAATCTTTCAAGACTATTGAAGTAGGACTTAACTTTACAGATAAATTAGCTGATTTTCAGTCTTTCCGTTCTCCTAAATATTTTCTGATTGTCAGGCAAATTGGCAACGGGAAATTAGGGGAAGGGAAAATAAACAGTTTTTCTGTGAATGACTATCGCACTGGAACAGAATATGCGTGTACAGAGAAAGATCTGCCTATCAAAGGAGAGTTAAAGCTTTCTACCTCTTCTACTATAGAAAGCGGACTTTCAGCCAGTCCTGTGGAGTGGCTGGTTCCTGATACTAATACTCCTCAGTCTCACCCGTTTGTGGTTCGTAAAGCAAATGGACAAACAGTTAAATTACAGTTCCAGGGATACGACCGGAAGAATGGAAAGCTGACCATTCGTTATGCTCCTCTGCCTTGATAATTGTAAAAAAAAGAGTTATGAAACCGATTATCTTTATTTTAATATGTATAGGTCTGTTTACTTCTTGTGCTTCGGAGAAATCTGTTATACAAGAGGAAGACCGTTTGGTTACCTTATCCGGACTGAATGATATGCAGTGGACTTATATCTCTTTGTCTACCGGTGAGGTAGTAGGTACTTCGCCGCTGAATTCTGCAGAAGATGATGCTCACTGGCGCCTCCGTACGGATTGGGATATGGCTGTTTGCGGAAAGTATATTCGTACGAATAGTGGTACTTCGGGGGTCGGACAGGGAGGAATTCAGTCAGTTCTTACCCCTTATGAAGAACTCACGACTCTTCCTGCTGAAGAGTTTAAGGTGGATGTGTATACCAATAAATAGATTCTTTATATAAAGAAAGTACGTATTTCACTACTACTTAAATACGTATTTAACGCTGTGTTAAATACGTTAGTTTGCAGTATAAAAGTACGTACTTTTTTAATGCTTGATAATCAGCATTTTCTGATAGAAGAAACACTGTCTCATTTCAGATCTTCTTTGATGACTTTATCCATTTCTTTGATTCGTTCTTTTTTACTTTTAATAGCGTTTTCTTTGGTGTCATGAAATACATTTTCGGTTTCTGATACTTCATTACTCCAATCTCCAAACTTATCAGTCGCCGGACGTCCGTCAGGATCAATATTCTCTTCGGCAATAGGATTGTTTCTGTTAATAATACCACTCATAATCGTTCTGTTTTAATTGTTTATAGGAGTAAAACAGCTACAGGCAGCGAATGTTCCGATTTTTATACTTTTTGTAAAATATAGTATTTAATTATCATTGAAGCAGAACTGTATCACGCTCTTCCGGATATTAAAAAGAGGAAAAATATGACGTATAATAGTTTGTATTTCATGGAAATTTGCCAACTTTACTGACAATTTATAGCAGTAATTTATAAAAAACAGACTATGAGAACAGTGTTTCGTTGTATAGTGGTATTGGTTGTATTTACAGTATCTTTTCTGCCGACCATGGTAAATGCTCGTCTTTTACCTCCTTCGCCCGGAGAAGTGAATGAATTTGAAATGTTGATGGATAAGATACGGGCAGATTTTGCCGGCAATCCTTCTATTGATGAATACCTGACTAAGTACAATGCTGCTGATGGTTCATTCACAGATATAGATTATAGTCGTACGAATCGTACAAACTGGGAACCGTTGATCCACATTGACCGTGTCTATGATTTTGTTTTTGCCTATACAAATCCGAAGAATAAACACTATCAGCAGGAAGCATTGTATAGTAAGATTGTGGCTGCACTTGAATATTGGTACCGGCGCAATCCGAATTGTAGTAACTGGTGGTACAATCAGATAGCCGAACCACAACGGATAGGGGTTCTTTTGATTCAGATGCGCACGGGAAAAAAGCATATTCCGGCCGATCTTGAACATAGAACATTGGAACGGATGAAAGCTGAAGGTGGTGATCCGGCCAAATGGACCGGAGCCAATATGACTGATATCGCCTTGCATTGGATTTACCGGGCTTGTCTGACATCCGATGAGGAAATGTTGAAGAAGGCTATTGGCTATTCGTATAGTACTGTCGTATATACTACTAAAGAGGGATTTCAATATGATAATTGTTATTTTCAGCATGGAGTACAGTTGTATATAGGTGGTTATGGTGATGAGATACTGAAAGGAGTGACTCAGGTGGCTATGTATACAAGAGGCACTCAGTATGCTTTACCGGCAGATAAATTGGCGCTTTTGAGTAAGTTCATGCGGGGCACTTATTACCAGACGATTCGTGGTAAATATATGTCATATGATGTGTTGGGACGCGGAGTAAGCCGTCCCGGTATTCTGGATAAAAGTGCAATGGCTGAATTTGCTAAGCGAATGATTGTTCTGGATCCGGAATATGCGGCTGAATATGCAGCGATTGTAGATCGCCTTGCCGGAAAGAAACCGGCGGATTATGCTGTGAAGCCATGTCATACGCATTATTTTATCGGAGATTATACGTTGCATGTACGTCCGGGGTATGCATTTGATGTTCGTATGGCTTCTTCTCGTACTATGCGGTGTGAGTATGGTAATGGAGAGAATCTGAAAACTTATTTTCTTTCGGATGGTTGTACCAATATAGTAGTAAAGGGGGATGAGTATTTTAATATCTTCCCGGTGTGGGACTGGGCAAAAATACCCGGAGTGACGGCACCGCAAATGACAACTATTCCTAAAGCTGCCAGTGACTGGCAGACGAGAGGAACATCCACTTTTGCCGGTGGTGTATCAGACAGTATCTATGGTGTAACGGCCTATGCTTATCAGGATGATTATGCAGGAGTAAATACTACTGCAAAAAAGGCATGGTTCTTTTTTGATGATGAGATTGTATGTCTGGGTGCAGGAATTACCTCTACTGCAACAGAGAGTATCAGTACGATGGTGAATCAATGTTTGCTCAATGACAAGGTTCCGGTTAGCATATCCGATAATAATCAGGTTTCTACAGTAGGAGCAGGAAATTATTTCTATAAAAATAAGCTGAATTGGGTATTACACAATGAAGTGGGTTATGTATTTCCTATGGGGGGAAATATTTTTCTAAGTAATAAAACCCAGTCCGGTAACTGGTATGATATCAATACAGCTGCCCCGAAGATGGAGCAGGATACAGATGTTTTTACGTTGGGTTTTGATCATGGACTGTCACCCCGGGATGCGACTTATGCTTATATTGTGGTTCCTAATAAAAAGACGGCAGAAGACATGGCTGCTTATCCGGCAAGTAATATAGAGATTCTTGCCAATAGCGATTCGATGCAGGTGGTCAGAAACAAGAAACTGGATGTTTGGGAGATGGTGTTTTATCGGGCTGCAGCGTTCAGCCATGGTAAGATCACTGTAAAGGTGGATAAAGGTTGTGCATTACTCTTTAAGGATATAGAGAATTCTGCTTCCTGTTTTCATATTGCAGATCCTGCACAGGCGCAATCCGTTATTCGTGTGGATGTTTGTATTCCTTCTGTAGCTAAGCATGTAAAGACGATCGTGTGTGATTTTTCTGATACAGGTATTTATGCGGGAATGTCGAAGGTGTATTCTTTGGAAGAATCGAAAGATTAAATTAAAATGATATGTTAGATTTAAAACAATTGACTGCCGATGTATGCTGTATCGCAAATGCTATCGGTAGTTTTCTGAGAGAGGAACGGAAGAATTTTCGTTCTGAATATGTTGTCGAGAAGTGTACGCATGATTATGTTTCTTATGTAGATAAGGAATCGGAGAAGAAATTGGTTACAGCACTTTCGGCTTTACTTCCCGAGGCAGGATTTATTGCTGAAGAAGGGTCGGCTACTTACAATGATGAACCTTATTGCTGGGTAATTGATCCACTGGATGGGACTACTAACTATATCCATGATAATGCACCCTATTGTGTTAGTATTGCGCTACGTAATCGGGATGAATTATTGCTTGGTGTCGTTTATGAAGTTTGTCGTGATGAGTGCTTTTATGCCTGGAAAGGAGGGAAGGCCTGGTTGAATGGCGTACAGTTGCAAGTTTCGGAAGTCCGGGATATAACCAATTCTTTTCTTATCATAGAACTGCCTTACAATGACAAAGCGTACAAACAGACGGCGCTGCATCTGTTAGATAATCTTTATGGCAGAGTAGGTGGTATTCGTATGAATGGTTCGGCCGCTGCTGCTATTTGCTATGTAGCTGCCGGACGCTTTGAAGGTTGGTTGGAAGCATTTATTGGTAAATGGGATTATGCTGCAGCTGCATTGATCGTATTGGAAGCAGGTGGAGAGGTGACCGATTTTTATGGGAATAAACATTTTATAGAAGGACACCATATTATTGCAACAAACGGAAGTATCCATTCACTCTTGCAGAGTCTGGTAAAAGAACTTCCACCGGAGGGGCTTTTTAATCATTAAGTGCTATGGGAGACTGGTTTAGCTCTTTTCTTTCTCTTTTTTTCCCACGTTGTTGTTTGGTATGTGGTGGCCCGTTGGCAAAAGGGGAGGAGTGTTTATGTACCCGCTGTAACATAGGATTACCCCGTACGGGATACCATCGGATTAAAAATAATCTGGTAGAGCAGTTGTTTTTGGGAAAAATTCCTCTGGAAAGAGCTACGGCTTATTTCTTTTATCAACGGGGAAGTGATTTTTGTCATATTATTCATCAATTGAAGTATGGCGGTCAAAAAGAAATAGGAGAAGCAATGGGGCGTTATATGGCAGCAGAATTACTTTCCTCCGGCTTTTTTGAAGGAGTAGATGTGATTGTTCCTGTACCACTTCATAAGAAAAAGCAAAAATTACGTGGCTATAATCAAAGTGAATGGATAGCTCGCGGAATTTCTGCCATAACTTTCATACCGGTAGACACCTCCGGTGTGGTACGTGAGAAGAATACCGAAACACAAACCCGTAAGTCTTTGTTTGAACGTTGGGAAAATGTGGACGGTATTTTTCATCTTGTTACTCCGGAGTTTTTCGCGGGAAAGCATATACTCATTATTGATGATGTACTTACCACGGGAGCTACTACCGTAGCCTGTGCTTCTGCTTTTGAGAAAGCGGATAGGGTACGTATAAGCGTACTAACATTGGCTATGGCTGAATAAACTTAACAGAATTAGCTTGCGCTGATCTTTAATCAGTTCTACGAAGGATAAAGGTGGCATCAGACTGAGCCGTTTGATTGAGGAGAATAAATACAAAAAAGTCCGCCATAACGACGGACTTTCTTGCTCTTCCTCTTGGACTTGAACCAAGGACCCTCTGATTAACAGTCAGATGCTCTAACCGACTGAGCTAAGGAAGAATAATTTGCAGTCAAGAATTTAAACTTTGCTCTTCCTCTTGGACTTGAACCAAGGACCCTCTGATTAACAGTCAGATGCTCTAACCGACTGAGCTAAGGAAGAATGTTTTTCTCAATTGCGGATATTTTGAAATATGCAATATCTTTGCAAAAAAAATATCAAAATGGACAAAATAATTGGTTTGGGCAACGCCCTTGTAGACGTACTTGCAACTCTGAAAGATGATACTATCCTTGATGAAATGGGTTTACCAAAGGGAAGCATGCAACTCATCGATGACGCTAAGTTACAACAGATTAGCGAGAAATTTAGTAACATGAAGACCCTCCTTGCAACCGGAGGATCGGCTGGAAATACTATTCTTGGACTCTCTTGTCTTGGAGCTGCTACCGGTTTTATAGGAAAAGTGGGAAATGATAATTATGGAAACTTTTTCCGCGAAAATCTCCAGAAAAACAATATTGAAGACAATTTGCTCCTCTCTGATTTACCTTCGGGAGTGGCATCTACTTTTATTTCTTCGGATGGCGAACGTACTTTCGGGACATATTTGGGAGCTGCTTCTACGTTGAGAGCCGAGGATTTATCACTGGATATGTTCAAGGGGTATGCTTATCTGTATATTGAAGGATACCTGGTACAAGACCATGATATGATTCTCCGTGCCATTAAACTGGCAAAGGAAGCCGGATTGCAAATTTGTCTCGATATGGCCAGTTATAATATCGTGGAGGAAGATAAGGAATTCTTTTCTTTATTAATAAGTAAATATGTAGACATTGTATTTGCCAATGAAGAAGAGGCGAAGGCATTCACAGGTAAAGAACCCGAGGAGGCTTTGGAAATAATCGGTAAGCTATGCAGTATTGCTATTGTGAAAATAGGCTGTAAGGGTTCGCTGATTCGTAAGGGTACGGAAGAGGTCAGAGTATCGGCTATTCCGGTAAAAAAAGTGATAGACACTACAGGCGCCGGTGATTATTTTGCAGCAGGATTCTTATATGGGCTTACTTGCGGTTATTCATTGGAAAAGTGTGCTAAGATAGGTTCCATTCTTTCAGGAAATGTTATACAGGTTATTGGAACCACTATCTCAAAAGAACGTTGGGATGAAATAAAGTTAAATATTAACGAAGTTCTGTCTGAATAAGCAGGTAATGAGTTACATTTACGACTCATTTTAACTAAAAGTGTATGAAAAAGTTTCTAAATAGGCAGAATGGTATCATTGCAGTGATCGTGTTGATTGCGGTAGCATTCTTCGGTTTCAAAAAAGGAGACGACCGCAATTTCCAGATTGCTAAAAATCTCGACATATTCAATGCGATTGTAAAAGAGCTGGATATGTTTTATGTGGATACCATTGATCCGAATAAAACGATTCGTGAGGGGATCGACAATATGTTGTATTCACTTGATCCTTATACCGTATATTATCCGGAGAACGATCAGGACGAACTGGAGATGATGGTCAAGGGTTCTTACGGTGGTATTGGTTCTTTGATCAGATATAATCCGAAACTCCAATATACGGTGATTGCTGAACCTTACGAAGGAATGCCGGCGGCTGAAAGCGGGTTGAAAGCCGGTGATATATTGCTGGAAATTGATGGAAAAGATTTGAAAAACAATTCGGATGTGAGTACATTACTTCGCGGACAGGTGGGTACCAGCTTTAAACTGAAGGTACAACGCCCTGGTGTGAAAGAACCATTGGAGTTTACAATTGTACGACGTTCTATTCAGATGCCTACTATTCCTTATTATGGAATAATGGAGGGTCAGGTGGGTTATATAAATCTTAGTAGTTTCTCGGGTACTCCTTCCAAGGACTTTAAAAATGCTTTCCTGGATTTGAAAAAACAAGGTGCTACTTCATTGGTAATAGACTTGCGTAACAATGGTGGCGGATTACTTGACCAGGCTGTGGAAATAGTGAATTTCTTTGTGCCACGAGGTAAGACAATCGTTACAACGAAAGGTAAGATAAAACAGGCCAGTAATACTTACAAAACACTGCGCGAACCATTGGATACGGATATTCCGATTGCTGTGCTGGTAAATAGTGGTACGGCTTCTTCGTCGGAGATTCTTTCCGGGTCATTGCAAGACCTTGATCGTGCTGTGATTGTAGGTAATCGTACCTATGGAAAAGGTTTGGTGCAAGTGCCCCGTTCTTTACCCTATGGAGGAAATTTAAAGATTACTACTTCTAAATATTACATCCCCAGCGGGCGTTGTGTACAGGCTATTGATTATGCGCATCGGAATGAAGATGGTAGTGTGGCGCGTATTCCTGATAGTTTGACAACTGTATTCCATACTGCTGCCGGGCGTGAAGTTCGTGATGGGGGTGGTGTTTCTCCCGATGTCGAAGTAAAGCAGGAGCGATTGCCCAACATTCTATACTATTTGGTCCGTGATAATTTGATATTTGATTATGCAACAGACTACTGTTTGAAACACCCTGTTATTGCTTCGGCAGAAAAGTTTGAACTGACAGATGCCGACTATACAGATTTCAAGAATAAAGTGAAGGGAGCAGATTTCAAGTATGACCAGCAAAGTGAGAAGATATTGAAGACTCTGAAAGAGGCTGCAGAATTTGAAGGATATATGAAGGAGGCTTCCGATGAATTTAAGGCGTTGGAGAATAAGTTGACTCATAATCTGGATCGTGATCTTGATTATTTCTCTAAAGACATTAAGGCGATGATTGCTGAGGAAATTATTAAACGTTATTATTATCAGCGCGGTGCGATTATTCAGCAGCTGAAAGGTGATAATGAACTGGATGAAGCTGTGAAGATTTTAACGAATCCGGAACGTTATCAACAGATATTGAGCGTAACAGCCACTGAGAAAAAATAGGTTTAATAAGTGGTACTTCAAATTTAGTTCATACTATGTGACAGCGTTTTATTGAAACGCAAATGATCGCAGATAAAATGGCTGCGCTATACTTGAGTGATGATATGCTTTGCGTGAATCTGCGAGTTTCTGCGTTTCAATAATAGTATCATATAATTTTGAACGATTCTTATCTTATTATATTAAGAAGGGAACGCAGGTCATGTGTTCCCTTTTTGGTAGAGAGGCTGGGCCGTTTGATAAATAGGATGTATCTTTACGGTTAAAAATTAATGGTACAAAGAGGATATGAAAAAGATTATTAGTTTGGGTTTGTTGTTTCTGTTGACTATCTCTGTTTCAGCACAGGAGGTTTATCAGAAAGAAGTGTTTATTTCTTCCCGGGGTGATTCATTGAAATACCGTTTGCTTCGTCCGGAAAAAGAGGAAGCAGGAAAGAAGTATCCGCTTGTTCTTTTTCTACATGGTGGGGGAGAACGGGGTAGTGATAATGAAAAGCAATTGGTTCATGGAGGCCAGATGTTTCTTAATCCGGTAAATCGTGAGAAGTATCCGGCTTTTGTGTTAATGCCTCAGTGTCCGATAGATGCTTACTGGGCATATACTTCTCGTCCTGTCTCATTCGTTCCGTCGGATATGCCTGCCGGGCAAGAAATTTCTCCAATTTTTAGTTCATTAAAGGAACTGTTGGATGTTTATCTTAATATGCCACAGATAGATAAGGATCGTATTTATATTATTGGCCTATCAATGGGTGGAATGGGTACCTATGATATGATAATTCGTTTTCCGGAACTTTTTGCGGCAGCAATTCCTATCTGTGGAACGGTGAATCCATCCCGGTTAACAGATGTTAAGGGAGTAAAGTTTCGTATTTTTCATGGAGATGCAGATAATGTGGTGCCGGTAGAAGGATCACGTGCGGCCTATAGAGCATTGAAGGCGGCAGGGGTTGATGTAGAGTACATTGAGTTTCCCGGCTGTGATCACGGTAGTTGGAATCCGGCATTCAATTATCCGGGATTTATGGACTGGTTATTTAGTCAGAAGAAAAAAAGATAATATATCGATGGAATGAATAATGAATCTATTTACGATTAGACGATTGACAATGTACGATTGGGATCACTCTGTCTCTAACATCGCTGAAACAGGCTTTTAAAAGAGTAACTTCAATCGTAAATAGATTCATTATTGATCGGTTTTGAGCTTAATGGTGTTTGTCATTGCCATCCTTTTCCTTCTCCGGTATCGATAAAGCCCCCTCTCGTAGAGTAACGTATGAAGTCTCGGTGTGTAACATTGTTTTAGATGTACATGTAAAGCAGTACGACATGTGCATGTGGAGCAGCACGACATGTACATCTCATGCAGCTTTACATGTACATGTAAAACAAGACTGTGCACCGAGAAAAGGAACGTTCCTTACTGAGAAAGCCAAAGTACAACACCGGGCAAGGGGATCGATGCCGTTTAAGGGCACTTCCGCCATCGAAAAGATAGGGCTGTAATCTTCGTTCTTGGATATGAATCTATTTACGATTAGACGATTGATGATGTACGATTGGGATCACTCTGTCTCTAACATTGCTGAAACAGGCTTTTAAAGAGTAACTTCAATCGTACATCGTAAATCGTCTAATCGTAAATAGATTTATTTCTGCTCAGTATAATCTCCGTTCGCCTTAATTAGCTCAATCAATTTCTCTACAGCTTCTTCTTCCGGAATATTTTTTTCTATGCATTCCTTCTGTTTGTAGAGGCTGACTTTGCCTCGTCCGGCACCTACATATCCATAGTCAGCATCTGCCATTTCTCCGGGACCATTCACAATGCATCCCATAATACCTATTTTCAATCCTTTCAGGTGAGAAGTAGCTTCTTTAATACGGGCAATGGTACTTTGCAGATTAAACAACGTTCGTCCACAACCCGGACAAGAAATATATTCGGTTTTGGAAGTACGGATACGTCCGGCTTGCAGAATACCGAAAGCGGTGGCATCTACAATAGCATGTGGGAGTAATCCCTGATTGAACAGAAAGATACCATCACACAAACCATCAAATATCAATGCCCCCATATCAGCCGCAGCTTTGATTTGCAAATCTTCCGCATCCTCTTCCTGATAATGCTGAAAGAAGATAACCGGGTTCTTCAATCCTTCGGACATCAACTGGTGTACTAAGGCACGGTGCTCTCCAATGCGATTCGGATGATTACTTTGAGAGATAATAACCACTTCCGGGTGTGTTTTGAGACAGGCAATCACTTCATCTGTCTGTGCCATATACGGCATGAATAAGAATTTTAATTCTGCCTGGCACATGCCCATCAGTGGAAGCTGAGAGTAATTGAATGCCGGCCATGTGCCTTCTTCTCCTGCCCATACATCGGCATCGAGGATATATTCAGCATTGGCTTCCCGTATGGCGGGAAGTTCTCTTCCTGCATAAATATAATCGGGGGTAAATTGCGGATTGACCTCTGTCTTTCCGTCCATGCGGCCGGCAAGGACAACAGGAAGATTGTTTCCACCAATATTTCGGATGGCATTCGTTTTCCGGCGGGTAGGAGAGAGGTAATTGAATTCAGGTGTTTCTATTCCGGGGATATAAGGGTGATCCTGGCGGGTAAGGATGTAATCTACTAACTTACGTGCTACAGGAATTTCCGCTTCTGGTTCTTCACTTAAAGAGACACGGATGGTATCTCCCAATCCATCTGCTAACAATGCTCCTATTCCCAATGCCGATTTGATGCGTCCGTCTTCTCCGTCTCCTGCTTCTGTAACTCCTAAATGCAGAGGAAATGTCATCCCTTCCTTTTCCATTAAGGCTACCAACAGACGCACTGTTTTTACCATTACGACCGTATTGGAGGCTTTGATGGATATTACTACATCCTTAAATTTTTCGTCTACGCAGATACGCAGAAACTCCATACATGATTCCACCATACCTTCGGGAGTATCACCATAGCGAGACATGATACGGTCGGATAATGAACCGTGATTTACTCCGATACGAATTGCCGTATGATTCTCTTTACAGATATTCAGAAAAGGAATGAAGCGATCACGGATTTTCTGTAATTCTTGCGCGTATTCCTCATCCGTATATTCCAATTGCTTGAAGGTACGTCCCGGATCTACATAGTTTCCCGGATTGATACGTACTTTTTCGGCATATTGTGCTGCCACATCAGCCACTTTGGGATTGAAATGTACATCGGCAACAAGGGGTACCATATATCCCTGGCTACGTAAACCAATGTTGATATTCATCAGGTTCTCTGCCTCCTTGATACCTTGTGTTGTAAGGCGTACATACTCACCACCTGCATCTACAATACGTTTCGCCTGTTCTACACAGGCTTCTGTGTCCTGAGTCGACGTGTTGGTCATTGACTGGATACGGATAGGATTAGCGCCGCCCAATGGAACGGCCCCAATATTTACTTCTGATGTTTCTCTCCGGGAGTAATTGAATAAATCCACGATTTTATTTACGATTAGACGATTTACGATTAGACGATTGGACGATTTACGATTTACGATTGAAGATACTTCTGCCGATTAGACGAAGCGTTAATTATCTTGTTAGCATCTTCAATCGTAAATCGTAAATCGTCCAATCGTAAATCTAATTGGTTTTATATTCAAATTTAACCTCTTTAAGCTCCTCGTTAGCTTTTACAATTTTTTTCTTCAAGCCTTCTTTGTAAGCTGCAAATGTATCAGCCAGTTCAGTATTGCTTAATGCTAACATTTGTACTGCCAGGATAGCGGCATTCATTGCTCCGTTGATAGCTACTGTAGCTACCGGTATTCCCGGAGGCATCTGTATGATAGAATACAGGGCATCAACACCGTCCAGAACAGAACCTTTGATGGGTACTCCGATTACAGGCAAAGTGGTATTGGCAGCAATTACACCCGGAAGGGCAGCAGCCATACCGGCAGCGGCAATAATAACTTTAATACCGCGTGAACGGGCATTTTTAGCAAACTCCTCTACTGCTTCCGGAGTACGGTGTGCAGAAAGAGCGTTCATTTCGAACGGTACATGCAAATCATTGAGTAGTTGTGCGGCTTTTTCCATTGCAGGAAGGTCGGAAGTGCTACCCATGATGATACTTACAATTGGGGTCATGATTTTATTTACAATATAACAATTTACTATTTAGTGGTACGATGATCACTAATCACTATTCACTAATCGTTAATCACTGCCTTATATGCTTCAGCATCGAGCAGGTCTTCAATATCTTTTAGATTGGCAGGTTTCATCTTGATAAGCCACCCTTCACCATATGGATCTTTATTGACCAGTTCAGGATTTTCTTCAAGACTTTCATTCTGTTCTACTACTTCACCTGCTACCGGTAGAAAGAGGTCAGAGATGGTTTTCACCACTTCAATCGTTCCGAAAGTTTCATTCGCTTCCAGTGATTCACCCACTGTGGGTATATCGACAAATACAATATCGCCCAATTGTTCCTGAGCATAATCAGTGATACCTACATAAGCCATATCTCCTTCTACACGAATCCATTCGTGTTCATTGGTGTACTTCAAATTTTGTGGGAAGTTCATAATAATTAGTTTTTAGGGGTTTATATTCATGTTAAAATAAAAATATACGGAATAATACATTACTTAATGGATGCAGCACCAATAGTGCGCAGATAAATCCTACACCGAAGCCCGAAAGTACTTCACCCAGAGAATGATGTCTCAAAATAATCCGTGCCGAACCTAACACACCGGCTACCAGGATGAACAGACATAACCACCAGACAGGGTTATAGCCAAACAGTTCACTGAATGAAATTAATCCACCAATAATGCCTCCTATACCGGCCATATGTTCACTGAGTTTCCATTTCAGATTTACAATGATACAGATGATTTGAACCAACAATGCAGACAGTATGATGCCGGTCATATACCAGGGAATATTCAGTTTATGCATCATGAGCAGACAAAATACATAAGAGATGATGGTAAGCGTAAAAGGAATGTACCGTTTTTTTCGTTCGCTCAATTCCTGCAGGGCAAAACCGTTAATTTTGCGAAACAGGAAAATAGTGATGGTTGGCATCAGTATAGTGAAACAATATACGATTCCTAATACAATGAGTTTGTACTGCAAGGGCATGATACGAAGGTAAGAGAATAAGAACAATACCAGAAAAGCCAGAAAAGGGATGGAAAACGGAGTTAGTATCCACGATGTAATCTGTGCCGTTCTGATAAGCGTTTTATCTGCAATGATATGTTGCTCTACGTTTGCTTCTCCCATGATGGAGCCCTTTAATTGTTAATTATTAATCATTTTAATTACTTTCTTAGTCTGGCCACTGGTATATTCAGTTGCTGACGATATTTAGCTACAGTACGCCGTGCAATAGGATATCCTTTTTCTTTTAAGATCTCGGCCAGTTCATCGTCAGTCAGTGGTTTCTTTTTATCTTCGTTGTCAATACACTCTTTTAGTATTTTGCGTATTTCACGTACTGACATTTCTTCACCGTCTTCGGTAGTATATCCATCACTGAAGAAAAATTTCAGCGGATAGATTCCAAAATTTGTTTGCACATACTTGCTGTTGCTAACGCGTGATATGGTTGAGATATCCAACCCCGTACGTTCGGCCACGTCTTTCAGGATCATAGGGCGAAGTAATGATTCGTCTCCTTCAAGAAAGAAAGGGCGTTGCAGGTCGATAATAGCCTGCATGGTAGTCATTAATGTATTCTGACGTTGCTTTACTGCATCGATAAATCCCTGAGCTGCATCCATTTTCTGTTTCAGAAACATCATTGCTTCTTTGGATTCTTTAGATTGATTGGCTCTGTTTTTCGTATGTTCCTCTACCATTTCGGTGAAGTCACGGCTCATACGAAGTTCCGGTATATTCCGGTTATTGAGATTGACACTGATAGAGCCGTCATCATAGGTATCTACAATAAAGTCGGGAACGATTTGCTGCATGTTACGACCGATGGCTTCACCCAATGAAGCACCCGGTCGAGGGTTTAACTTCGTGATTTCAGAGATGGCAGTGTTGAAAAGCTCTTCTTCGCAGCCCAGTTTCTTTATTATCTTATCCCAGTGTTTACGTGTGAACTCTTCGTAACATTCATTGATAATTCTCTGTTCCAGTATAAGTACCTTATCCGGCTTACCTTTTTCCAGTTTTCGTTGGAGTTGTATAAGCAAGCATTCCTGGAGGTTACGTGCACCAAGTCCGGCCGGGTCGAAGTCCTGTATGATGCATAAAGCCTCTTCCAATTCCTCTTCGGTGGCGTTGATACCTGCATAGATAGCCAGCTCATCGCTGATACTTTCAAGTGATTTGCGGAGCAGGCCGTCATCGTCCAGTGAACCGATAAGGTATTCTGCCAGTTCACGCTGATGTTCTGTGAGGTTACGTTCACTCAACTGTTCTCTCAATATTTCATAAAAAGAAGTAGCGTCAGAAAAAGGAATTTCCTCTGCCTGCTCACCTTTGGAACGGTTGTTTTCTTGTAATTTATAATCAGGGATGTCGTCTTCGTTTAGATAGTCGCCCAGGGAATCATATTCATTGGCATCACTTTCTGCTTCCGGATCGTTACTGTTACTTTCATCCGGATCATCGGCAGCCGCTTCTTCTCTACCTTCTTCAAGAGCTGGATTTTCCAATAATTCGGCGTGTACACGGTCTTCCAGTTCTACGGCGGGAAGCTCCAATAGCTTTACTACCAGAATCTGCTGCGGAGAGAGCGTTTGTATCTGCTGCTGCGCCTGGGATTGTATTTGACGGGAACCTTGTGCCATAAATATTTTATTTTCTACATTCGGTTATATCTCGCTACAAAAGTAACTTTTTCACCACAGATTACACAGATTAGAAGGATTATTTTTCTTTCTATAACGCTAAATTCTCTATCTTTGTTGCACTAACTTAAAAAATAGAACATTATGTTTGGTAAAGAAACGTATGTGCAGCGCCGGGCCCTGCTGAAAAAGAAATTAGGCTCCGGGGTGTTGTTGTTCCTGGGGAACGACGAGTGTGGGCTGAATTATGAGAGTAATACCTTCCGTTATCGTCAGGATTCTACTTTTCTTTATTATTTCGGTCTTCCGTTTGCAGGACTTTCTGCCATTATCGATATTGACGATGAAAAAGAAATTATATTCGGTGATGAACTGACAATTGATGATATTGTATGGATGGGTGTCCAGCCTACTCTGAAAGAGAAGAGTGAACGTGTAGGAGTGACGCGTACTTTACCATCTGCTGAAATTGTAAACTATTTGCATCAGTGTGTACAAAAGGGTAAATCAATTCATTATCTTCCTCCTTATCGCGCTGAGCATAAACTGAAACTGATGGATTGGTTGGGTATACCTCCTGTACGTCAGGAAGGTTCGGTACCTTTTATCCGTGCGGTAGTTGAACAGCGTAATCATAAATCAGCTGAGGAAATTATTGAAATAGAAAAGGCTTGTGATGTGACTGCAGATATGCATATTACTGCAATGAAGGTGCTTCGTCCGGGTATGAAAGAGTTTGAAGTAGTGGCTGCTATGGAGGCTGTTGCTGCCGCAGCAGGTTGTGAACTTTCTTTTGCAACCATTGCCACCATCAATGGGCAGACCTTGCACAACCATTACCATGGTAATACCGTAAAGTCCGGAGATCTGTTCCTGATTGATGCAGGAGCTGAAACAGAAATGGGATATGCCGGAGATATGTCGTCTACTATACCTGCTGATAAGAAATTTACTACCCGCCAGCGTGAAGTCTATGAGATTCAAAATGCAATGCATCTGGAATCAGTGAAAGCGCTTCGCCCGGGTGTTCCTTATATGGATGTGTACGATTTGTCAGCCCGTGTGATGGTAGAGGGGTTGAAAGGACTGGGTTTGATGAAGGGTAATGCCGAAGATGCAGTACGTGAAGGAGCACATGCTTTGTTTTATCCACATGGATTAGGACATATGATGGGATTGGATGTACATGATATGGAGAATCTGGGTGAACTTTGGGTAGGATATAATGGCAAACCAAAGAGTACTCAGTTCGGTCGTAAATCGCAGCGTTTGGCCATTCCTTTGGAGCCGGGCTTTGTACACACTGTAGAACCGGGTATTTATTTTATCCCTGAACTTATTGATATGTGGAAAGCCGATAAAAAGTTTGCTGATTTTATCAATTATGATAAAGTAGATACTTATAAGGACTTTGGAGGGATTCGTAATGAAGAGGATTATTTGATAACTGAGACGGGTGCCCGTCGCTTGGGTAAGAAAATTCCGTTGACTCCTGAAGAGGTGGAAGAGATTAGATAGAAGGGAGAGGGGAGAATGGAGAAGGGAGAAGGAAAAGAGGGAAATGTGGCGGCACAGAAATCGTATGGGTTTGCGTTGAGAATAGTGAATATGTATCGCTATCTAACGGAAAAGCAGCATGAATACGTTCTGTCAAAACAGGTGCTACGTAGCGGTACTGCTATTGGAGCTTTATATGCGGAGTGCCAACACGCACAGAGCAAAGCTGATTTTATAAACAAAGCAAGTATCGCTCTTAAAGAAGCAAACGAAACTCTTTACTGGCTCCGCCTCCTACATGACTCCAATTATCTTTCTGATGATATATTTCAATCTATCTACCAAGATGCTGACGAACTTGTAGCCCTTTTAGTCACAATTGTAAAATCGGCAAAGAAAAACATGGGGAGTTATTGAAGGGAGAGGGGAGAATGGAGAAGGGAGAAGTACTATGCAGCATGATAGCGCAGCTTACTTCTCCCTTCTCCATTCTCCCCTCTCCCTTCTATTAAGCGTGTAGCTCTAATATAAACCGGCTTCCCTTTGTATAGCTTGTATCCAAAGTCAGGCTGCCGTTCATTTTTGTAGCAATAAGTGAGCATATAGGCAATCCCAGGCCATCTCCTTGTGTGAGATCTTTCACTTCGGTAAAAGGTTTGAAAAGCATTTCCTGTTGCTCGGTAGGAATACCAGTACCGGTATCAGTTACAATAAACTGATGAGTATGCGCTCCACGTTTTTTGAAGTCGAGGCTGATACGTCCTTCTTGTGTGTAATAAGCAGCATTTTGCAATAAATGAAGAAGAATACGTTCCAGTTGCTCTTTATTGGCTTTTACTTGGAGTTTTGGTGCATTTACAGAAGTGGTAACTTCGGTTTTAATGTTACTTTTCACTTTTTCCATTATTTCTTCGCAAAAAGTACTGGCGTTGATATCGCTCATTTCGTAGGGATCAGTCAACGAATTTTCCAGCGAAGAAAGTTCTTGTATATCATCACTAAACTTTTTTAATGCAACTACTTGCGTCTGCATTTGCTGTGATTGTTGTGGCGCTTTGTCTGAAAGTTCACTTGCTGAGGCAGCCAGTGTGTCCAAAGTCGGTTCCATCTGTGAAGATATATTTTGAATGAATTTGGTTTTCAATTCATTGTGTTCGTTGGCTATTTGTATGTTTTTCTTAAGTTTACGGTTTCCTGCCATAAAACGTAGTAATACAACTGCAAGAAGCACCAATGCCGCAATAAGAATAATAACCAGTGTACAAAGTCCGATGATAATATACTGTTTGGCAGATAGTGTGTCGTCTTTTTCTTGTATCGTCAACTGACTTTCGTCATATTTCCTTTTCAATACATTCAATTCATCTTGTGCGGTGAGTGCTTTTACAGAGTCGGTCCATACGATATAATTTTCATAAGTACGTCCCATCAGTGCGGCATTATTCGCTTTGCGGGCGATGGATATCAGATTTTTGTAGCACTCGTCTACTTTCTCGTAATTCTTTTTTTCTTTGTATTGATTGATGAGTTTGCGGAAGCAAGCATCTCCTTGTGTATTAAGACCGAAGGTGTAATAATAATTGGCCTTGGTATAGAGTAAATCCTCACTTATTGAGTCATTTTTAGCAAGATTGGCTGTTTCTTCCAGTTTGCCTAATTGTAATTTAGCCTGTGCTGCATTTTTCAGTGCGATATACATTTGCAGACGCTCTTTGGTAATTAGAAACCGTAGGTCGTGTAAAGCTTTCTTGGTTTTCTGCTCACCTGCCCACACCAATTGATCCATATCGCGACAAAGTTCGAAACCTTCTTTATAAAAATTTTCACGTATATAAAGTCCATTGGCCTGAATACCACATTCAACAGCTTGCGGATAATCTTCGCGGGTAGCAAATGCTTCGTACGCTTTCTTAAAAAGATAGCGTGCTTTGATATAATCTTTTTGGCTCAGGCTGCTTTGAGCTTGTTCCTTTAATTCCTGTGCTCTGCTTTTTGTAGTTTGTGCATGACTTAATATGCTAAAACAGAGTATAATCACAATGATACTTACGGGTGTTTTCATTTTTATTGCTTGTTTAATCGACACAAATTTAAATAAATCCGGGATTTAAAACAAAAAACAGATATAAAAAGGCAGGATTATCTGTGTCATCAGATAATCCTGCGATATGGTTAATACTTAAAACTGCTTCCTCCCAAGAACTCTCTTAATAGTGAAGTGGGCGGAATCTCTTTATCTTGCACCGGAATAAAGTATTTGATAAATTTTAACAGACGGTATGCCTCACAATACTCCGGGCAATTGCGGGGTACTCCCATTAAGATGGGTTCGGCGTGAAGACGCAATACTGCAAACTCAAAAAGCAAGGCGGAGTTAAACATCACATCCGCATTTTCCTGATAGGGGAATATCCATTTATCTTCTCCGGCGCGTACACTGGGCCATCGTGAGATGGTTTCTTGTGCTGAATATCCACGATAGTTGAAGTCACGGATTATGCGGCGAAGCAGACGGTTGTCTGTGGTAGGAATCCAGTTATGATCATCCAGTGAGATGGTTGTTAGTGCCGAAACGTAGATTTTGAACTTGTTTTCTTCCGGGATATGCGGAGTCAACTCAGGATTCAGGGCATGAATACCTTCCAATATTAAGATGGTATGTTCATCTATTTTTAGCTTATCTCCTTTATATTCTTTCTTTCCGATACTAAAATTAAAGCGGGGAAGTTCCACTTCCTCTCCGCGAAGCAGGGCTTGAAGCTGTTGATTAAACAGATCCAGATCCAACGCATACAATGATTCATAATCATAGTTTCCATTTTCATCAAGAGGAGTTTCTTCGCGATCCACAAAGTAGTTATCCAGTGAAATGGGATAGGGCTTTAACCCGTTTGTCATCAACTGAATGGAAAGGCGTTTACTGAAAGTGGTTTTTCCCGACGAAGACGGACCGGATATCAATACCAGTTTTACGCGGTTTCCATTTTCTCCGCGATGAAAGATAGTGTCGGCTATCTGGGCTATTTTCTTTTCCTGTAATGCTTCGGCTACATTAATCAGATCGGTAGCATGTCCCTCTTCACAAGCCAGGTTAAAATCACCTGCATTGGTTATTCCCATGATATTGCTCCAGTTCAGGTATTCTTTGAATACGTCGAGCATTTTCTCCTGTTTCACCACTTCTTCAAGTACATCCGGATTTTCTTTATTGGGGATACGCAACAATAATCCGTCGTAGTACTTCACTAGATCGAATAGTTTGATGAATCCGGTACTGGGCAAAAGATTACCATAATAATAGTCAATGGTATCTCCTAAAGTATAATAATAGGTATAAAGTGAACCGGAGGTTTCCAATAGCTTTACTTTATCGTTCATTCCGTGTTCACTAAAAATACGTACGGCTTCCGTTGTATGACACTCAATCCTGTGATAAGGAATATTTTCGGCTATAATCTCCTGCATCCTCCTTTTAATGAGTGATACATCTTCTAATGTAATAGAGCGCCCGATACGCAAATTACAGAAATAACCCTTTGATACAGGGTGCTCTACGAAGAGTTTTCCTTCCGGGAATAATTCGCTGACAGCTTTATATAGTACAAAGCAAAGTGAGCGTACATATGTGCGCATTCCAGAGGAATCTCTTACGTCCAGAAACTCTACATCTTTATTATTGTATACTCTGAAATTAAGACCTTCGGAACGATTATTTACTTTGGCACTAACTACCTGATAGGGAAAATTAAGATTAAAACCGTAATAAATATCCAAAAGTGAACTACCAATAGGGAATTCTCTATAAATATTATTATTTTTGCAACATATTTGTAACATCTGTTTCATTTTGGCTTTTAAAGAAGTAAATTGAATTGGATAAATATATGATATAATCGATTAGAGAACAAACAACTATTAAAATAATTATAGATGGAATATTCTTTTTATGATTTTTTAAAGCTCATCGGTTCATTAGGACTTTTCCTATATGGGATGAAGATAATGAGCGAAGGCTTACAAAAAGTCGCAGGTGACAGATTGCGAAGCATTCTGACAGCAATGACCACCAATCGGGTAACAGGGGTTTTAACAGGAGTGTTGATAACTGCCCTTATTCAGTCCTCTTCGGCAACAACTGTGATGGTGGTTAGTTTCGTAAATGCGGGATTGCTGACACTGGCAGAGTCTATCAGTGTAATCATGGGAGCTAATATTGGTACTACGGTTACGGCATGGATTATTTCAATATTTGGATTTAAAGTCGATATGTCGGCTTTTGCTCTTCCTCTTCTGGCTTTTGCCCTTCCGCTAATCTTTTCTAATAAAAGTAACCGCAAGTCTATCGGTGAATTTATTTTTGGTTTTTCTTTCCTTTTTATGGGGCTTTCTTTTTTGAAAAATAATGCTCCCGACCTGAATGCCAACCCAGACATGTTAGCTTTTGTACAGAACTATACGGATATGGGTTTCTTTTCTGTGTTGTTATTCCTTTTTATTGGTACTATACTAACCATGATTGTGCAAGCTTCTGCTGCAACAATGGCAATTACATTAATTATGTGTGCCAATGGCTGGATTAGTCTCGAACTTGGAGCGGCTCTCGTGTTAGGAGAAAATATAGGTACTACCATAACAGCTAACTTGGCTGCCCTGACTGCCAATTCTCAAGCAAAACGAGCTGCCTTGGCACACTTTGTTTTTAATGTATTTGGTGTGATTTGGGTATTGATTATTTTTCATCCTTTTATGGAATTTGTCAATTGGGTGGTAGATACATTCTTCCATCCGGGAAATTCAGAAGTGGCTATTTCTTATAAATTATCTGCTTTCCACTCTATCTTTAATATATGTAATGTGTGTTTATTGATATGGGGTGTGAAACTGATAGAGCGTACTGTTTGTGCTATTATTCGTCCGAAAGAAGAAGACGAAGAGCCTCGCTTGCGGTTTATCACTGGCGGTATGTTGTCTACAGCAGAGCTTTCTATTCTTCAGGCACGTAAAGAAATCCATTTGTTTGCTGAGCGTACGCACCGTATGTTTGGCATGGTACAGGACTTATTGCATACGGATAAAGACGATGATTTTAATAAAGTGTTCAGTCGCGTAGAAAAATATGAGAATATCAGTGACAATATGGAACTGGAAATCGCGAACTATCTGAATCAGGTTTCTGAAGGTCGTTTAAGTTCGGAAAGTAAGTTGCAGATACGTGCTATGTTACGCGAAGTGACGGAGATTGAGAGTATTGGAGACAGTTGCTATAATCTGGCGCGGACCATTAATCGTAAGCGCCAGACCAATCAGGACTTCACGGAGAAACAGTATGAGCATATTCACTTTATGATGAAGCTTACTAACGATGCTTTGGAGCAAATGATTGTAGTAGTAGAGAAACCCGAACATCACAGTATTGATGTAAACAAGTCATTTAATATTGAGAACGAGATTAATAACTACCGTAATCAACTGAAAAATCAGAATATTCTGGATGTGAACAATAAAGAATATGATTATCAGATGGGAGTTTACTATATGGATATTATTGCCGAATGTGAGAAGCTGGGCGACTATGTAGTCAATGTAGTAGAAGCGAGTAGTGATGTGAAAGAGAAGAAACAGTCTTAAATAATGATAAGTGAATTAGTGATAAGTGATTAGTTGGTTACGCTGTAATCGCAAGATACTAATCACTTATCACTAATTCGTTTATCACTATTCGTTATACTCCTCAAAGTCTTCTTTCCCCACTCCGCAAAGAGGGCATACCCAATCGTCCGGGATGTCTTCAAAAGCTGTACCTGGTTCAATACCACTGTCGGGATCACCCATTTCCGGGTCGTAAATGTAGTCACATACCGTGCAAATATACTTCTTCATATTCTTTTTTTAAAGTTTACTACAAATATAACATAAAAAATATGCGGATTGTTCATTGACTTTTCTTTTTTTACCATAGAAAAAAGGTATCTTTGTGGTATGTGTTTGGATAATAAGTAACCGGTTGATAAAAGAATAATGAGAATGGAAATAGGCTTAGTTATTTTATGTTTAGTTCTTTTAGTTGCCTTTCTTTGGGAAAGAAGAAAAGCAGTACAGGTGCGCCGGGCATTAAAAAAAGAGGCGGATGAACTGAGAAAGACAAGCTATATTGCAGGGGCAATATTGCAGAGTGTACATGCTTTTGTTTTACTGATAGACTCAGGTTTTGTTGTGTTGAAAACAAACTATTACAGACGTACAGGCATTAAAAAAGGAGCTGCGGAGAAGAAAGTGGGAGATCTGTTGCAGTGCCGTAATGCGATGTCTGCGTCGGGTGGGTGCGGTACACATGAGCTTTGTGGTTCTTGCCCGGTACGTCGTGCCATACAGGAGGCTTTTGATGAAAAGAAGAGTTTTACAGATTTGGAAGCTACCTTAAACGTGTGCACCTCTGGTTATGAATCCGTAGAATGCGACGCTGTTGTTTCCGGAACTTATCTTTTGTTAAACGGTGAAGACCGGATGGTGATCACTGTCCATGATATCACTCGTCAAAAGCAGGCAGAGCATGCATTGGCAAAGACTAAAATGCACGGAAATGTTACTCCTTAAAAAAAATTAATAAACATTCTATGCCGATTTAATGTTGTATTTTTGCAACCTAAATTTAACGCATGTATCTGAATGACTGCAAAAAACAATGACTATTATCATTTAGGCCTTACAGATAGTGAGGTCTTGGAAAGTCGGGAAAAAAATGGTGTAAATCTATTAACACCTCCTAAACGTCCTTCTCTTTGGAAACTTTATCTGGAAAAGTTTGAAGACCCTGTTGTACGCGTACTGCTCGTTGCTGCTGTTTTCTCTCTGATTATTTCAATTATAGAGAATGAGTATGCTGAGACTATCGGTATCATAGTTGCTATTTTGCTGGCTACTGGTATCGGTTTCTTTTTTGAGTATGATGCAAGCAAAAAATTTGATTTGCTGAATGCTGTCAACGAAGAAACACTTGTAAAAGTGATTCGTAACGGACGAATTCAGGAAATCCCTCGAAAAGACATTGTAGTAGGAGATATCGTAGTGCTTGAGACCGGTGAGGAGATTCCTGCCGATGGTGAGTTGGTGGAAGCCATCTCTCTACAGGTCAATGAATCCAATCTGACGGGGGAGCCGGTTATCAATAAGACGATTGTCGAAGCCGATTTTGATGACGAAGCGACTTATGCCTCCAACATGGTGATGCGGGGGACGACGGTAGTCGACGGTCACGGTATGATGAAGGTGCTTCGTGTCGGTGATGCTACAGAAATAGGAAAGGTAGCCCGCCAAAGTACGGAACAGAGTGGTGAACCTACTCCATTGAACATACAACTTACTAAACTGGCCAAACTGATCGGTAAGATTGGCTTTACTGTAGCAGGAGCTACTTTTATCATCTTTGTTTCAAAAGACTTATATCACTATATTTCGGCAAATGAAATCGTAGGCTGGCACAACTATATGGCCATTGCCCAGATAGTACTGAAGTACTTCATGATGGCTGTTACATTGATTGTAGTTGCGGTACCCGAAGGCTTGCCGATGAGTGTGACGCTCAGCTTAGCTCTGAATATGCGTCGCATGCTTTCTACCAACAACCTTGTGCGTAAAATGCATGCTTGTGAGACGATGGGAGCTATTACCGTTATCTGTACGGATAAGACTGGTACGCTGACTCAGAACCTGATGCAGGTACATGAACCGAATTTCTATGGATTAAAAGATGGAGGCGTACTGGCCGGTGATGATATCAGCAAATTGGTGATAGAAGGTATCAGTGCCAATTCTACCGCTTTTCTTGAAGAAACCGGTGAAGGTGAAAAACCAAAAGGTGTGGGAAATCCTACGGAAGTAGCATTGCTTTTGTGGCTCAACGCTCAGCAGCAGAACTACCTGGAATTCCGTGAACAGGCTAATGTACTGGATCAGCTGACTTTCTCTACCGAGCGTAAGTTTATGGCTACTTTGGTACAGTCTCCCCTTATTGGTAAAAAAGTGCTATATATAAAAGGTGCTCCCGAAATTGTACTTGGAAAATGTAAGGAGGTAATCCTTGACGGCAAGCGGGTGGATACGGTTGAATATCGTTCTACGGTAGAAGAGCAGTTGTTGGGCTATCAAAATATGGCAATGCGTACGTTAGGATTCGCTTTTAAAATAGTGGATGATAATGCACCTAATGATTGTGTCGAGTTGGTTGCTGCCAATGATCTTAACTTCTTAGGCGTTGTTGCTATCTCCGATCCGATTCGTCCCGACGTTCCGGCTGCTGTGGAAAAATGCCAGTCGGCGGGTATTGGCATTAAGATTGTAACAGGCGATACTCCGGGTACGGCTACTGAGATAGCCCGTCAGATAGGACTTTGGAATTCCGAAGATACGGAACGTAACCGGATTACCGGTACTGCTTTTGCCGAGTTGACCGATGAGGAAGCTTTGGACAGGGTAATGGATTTGAAAATAATGTCTCGTGCCCGTCCTACTGATAAACAACGTCTGGTGCAGTTGCTGCAACAGAAAGGGGCTGTAGTTGCTGTAACCGGTGACGGAACCAATGATGCTCCCGCACTGAATCATGCACAAGTAGGACTTTCAATGGGTACGGGAACTTCCGTAGCCAAGGAAGCCAGCGATATTACTTTGCTTGACGATTCGTTCAACAGTATCGGTACGGCTGTGATGTGGGGGCGTTCGCTTTATAAAAACATCCAGCGATTTATCGTATTCCAGCTTACAATCAATTTTGTTGCACTGCTTATCGTATTGCTCGGCTCATTTATGGGCACAGCTTTGCCGCTGACCGTGACTCAGATGTTGTGGGTGAACCTGATTATGGATACATTTGCTGCTCTGGCATTGGCTTCCATTCCGCCAAGTGAAACCGTGATGAATGAAAAGCCCCGTCGCAGCACTGATTTTATTATCAGTAAAGCGATGCAGTACAATATATTCGGGGTCGGTACCGTTTTCCTGATAGTATTGTTGGGTATGATTTACTATTATACAAATGCTGAAGGTGGAATGACCGTGCATCGTCTTACAATCTTTTTCACTTTCTTTGTTATGCTGCAATTTTGGAACCTGTTTAATGCCCGTGTGTTTGGAACAAATGATTCGGCATTTAAGGGACTTTCCAAATCGTATGGCATGGAACTGATTGTGATTGCTATCCTTGGCGGACAGATTCTGATCGTACAGTTTGGTGGGGCAGTATTCCGTACCGAACCGCTCGACTGGCAAACGTGGCTGATCATAATAGGTACTTCATCACTCGTTCTGTGGGTGGGAGAACTTATCCGCTTCGTTCAGCGTTTAATACATAAATAAAAGATGAAAAGAAAAGGAATAAAAAACCTTCTTATTGATTTTGGGGGCGTTCTGATAAACCTCGACCGCCCGCGTTGTATTGAGAATTTTAAAAAGTTAGGATTGCAAAATGTAGATGAATTGTTGAATGTTTATCATCAGCAGGGGATTTTTATGCAGCAGGAGAAGGGATTGATAACTTCTGCTGAGTTCCGTGACGGTATCCGGCAGATGGCAGGGAAGCCATTAACAGATCAGCAGATTGATGATGCCTGGAATTCTTTTCTGGTGGATATTCCTACTTACAAACTTGATTTATTATTGAAACTTCGCGAAAAGTATGTGGTTTATCTGCTGAGCAACACCAACGATATTCATTGGAAGTGGTCTTGTGAGAATGTTTTTCCTTATCGTGGCTTCCGGGTGGAAGATTATTTTGAAAAGATATATCTTTCGTTTGAGATGAAGATGGTGAAGCCTGATGCTGAGATATTTGAAACAGTACTTGCAGATGCCAATATCGACCCGAAAGAGACTTTTTTTATTGATGATTCGGAGGCGAACTGTCTGGCAGCCCAGGCATTGGGTATTTCTACTTATACGCCGCAGGCGAACGAAGACTGGAGCCATATCTTTAATTAAACCGATTTTACTGACTGATGCAGATTATTCGTAATATACCGGGTACATTACTCGAGCCATGTGTGGCTACCATTGGATTTTTCGATGGAGTACATACAGGTCACCGTTTCCTTATTGAACAGGTGAAGGAGGTAGCTGCTGCCCGCGGGTTGCGTTCGGCTTTGATTACTTTTCCTGTTCATCCCCGTAAGGTGATGAAGGCCGATTATCATCCGGAATTACTCACTACGCAGGACGAAAAGATTGCATTACTGGCTGAAACCGGAGTAGATTATTGTATTATGCTCGATTTTACTCCGGAGGTATCCTGGCTTACTGCCCGGGATTTTATGACTACCATTTTGCAGGAACGCTACCGGGTACAATCGCTTGTAATTGGTTACGATCACCGCTTTGGACATAATCGTAGTGAGAGTTTTGAAGATTATTGCCGTTACGGAGAAGAAATCGGTATGCAGGTAGTTCTTGCGCGCGCGTATATATATAAGGAGATTCATATCAGTTCTTCCGTGATTCGTGATTATCTCCATCAGGGAGATGTTAAGATGGCTGCGCGTTGTCTTGGGTATGATTATTTTTTGGATGGGACGGTAGTTAGCGGTTATCAGGTTGGACGCAAAATAGGCTTTCCAACAGCTAATCTCAGTGTAGACGATCCTGATAAGCTTGTCCCTGCGGATGGAGTATATGCTGTGCAAGTCAGTTTTGATGGATGTACCTATGCCGGTATGTTGAATATAGGTCATCGCCCTACACTTAATAATGGGGTGAATCGTAGTATTGAAGTGCATATCCTTCATTTCCATTCAGATATCTATGATAAATTTATTCGTATCTCTTTTGTGCAATACATCCGTCCTGAGATGAAATTTGACGGGATAGAAGGGCTTATTGCACAACTCCATAAAGATGCAGCAGCGGTAGAAACTTTGTTGCTGTAAACTCGTGGTAATCAATGCTTAAAAGAATGTACACTTTTATATCGTAAAAATGTACATTTTTGATACATAAGAATGTACATTCTTGTTGTAGAAAAGTGTATACTCTTGCAATCCTTTATTATCGTATTCATTTTCTTGAATAAATATTCTCTTAAAGGAAACGTTTCACTACTCTTTCTCTGCATCGATATAGGCGGATCAGTTCTGTAACGGTACATGTATAGTATTCCTGTTCGATAGAAAATAGAATGCTGTCGAGCAGACATAGGCAACACAGTAATTCTTGTTTGGGCAGCGCTTCAATGTATCCGGGAGATTCAATACCGGGGTAGTACTCTTTAAGAAAGGAGATTTTATCAACCGATTGCTCCAGATCGGTTTTCATAAGACAAGGGCAGGAATAATCGTTCATATATTTGTGTGTTTTAACCGATTGAAAGGCTTCCGTACATGTATAAAAAGGCGTGGAAGCTATATACTATATTATCCCATTGAGGCTCTGGTAAGGCCGTTCCCGAATAATAAGCAATAGTTCCACGCCCAGATGATATATAACAAAGTTATACGCATCTTGGACGTGGAGAACCTCACCTATTATCTGCGAGAATAAAATTTTCCAGATTTATAGAATATCCTATTGAAATGGAAATAACAACCATGCAAATGAAAACAAATATGCTGTTTTATAGCTATTTATAAGGATATATTTCTTTTCAGTTGCTTTCATTGTTTTCTGTTGATTGGTTTTTATTTGGTACATTTTTGTTTCTTATTTGTTCCTTGTTTTGGATTATTTTTCCTACCTTTGCAACAGAAATAACGAATAAAGGAATTACTTATGCCACGAGTAAAGAAGCCGACGAAAGTCAAAGAACCGATCCGTCTTCGGATGAAGTCGTTGAGTGACGGAAGTAAGAGTTTGTATCTGGATATATACCGCGACGGGAAGCGGACATACGAGTACCTCAAAATGTATATCATCCCGGAAACGGACAATAATGCCCGGAAACGGAATCAGGTTACGATGGACGCAGCCAATGCCATCAAATCGAAGCGCATCATTGAATTGACGAATGGAGAAGCGGGTATCGAAAACAGGGAAAAGGTATTCTTGCTCGATTGGATGAATACGTATAAAGAGAATCAGGCAAAACGGGGGAAGAAAGACGGGAATCAAATCTCAGTTACCATTCGCATCTTGAAAGATTATGCAGGAGAACGAATGACAATGGATCGGATAGACAAGGCATTCTGCCAGGACTACCTCGATTATCTGATGACGGAATATCGTCCCAAAGGAAAGCGTGTATCGAACTTTACGCTCCACACATACTACCGCATCCTGAACGGAGCTTTGAATGCCGCTGTTCGTGCGGAGATTATAAAGGTCAATCCGTTTACCAAAATCAATAATTCGGATAAGATTCGTTTGCCGGAAAGCAAGCGGTCGTATATGACTATTGAGGAAGTCCGAGCGTTGATTGCTACTCCGATGAATAATGAGGCTGTGAAGTCAGCTTATTTGTTCTCTTGTTTCTGCGGATTGCGCGTGAGCGATATTGTCGGATTGAAGTGGAAAGATGTCTTCGTCGATAGAGGGCAATACCGCTTGGCCGTGTCCATGCAGAAGACCAAAGAACCGATTTATCTGCCGCTTTCTCCCGAAGCCTTAAAGTGGATGCCGGAACGTGGAGATAAGACAGCAGACGACCATGTGTTCGATTTACCCAGTCCGTCGATGATGAACCTGCTTATCAAACCTTGGGCGAAAGCCGCAGGAATTGATAAGCGGTTTACATTTCACACCGCACGGCACACGTTCGCCACGATGATGCTTACACTTGGAGCAGACCTCTATACCACCTCGAAGCTGCTCGGTCATGCTGATGTGAAAATGACGCAAGTATATGCCAAAATCATTAACCAAAAGAAAGACGATGCGGTCAACTTGGTAAACGGATTATTCGACTAACATGGGAAGACTTATCGTTTATCTACAAGAATGGTAATCATAGTGGTTTTGTTCTACCTCCTACTTTGAATACGAAAAAACGGTTTACTTTGGTCCGGGTACATATAGAAGAAAAACAAAGTAAACTTTTAGACGATAACTATAGTATAAGGACATCGGGAGCAAGGAGTTCCAGAATCTATGTACGTCTGCTACACTCCAGGCGGAACAGCAGATTGGCTGATGTAGGAGGATATTGGTGTTGCATTCAAAAATAGAGTTTACGGAAATCTCGGGTCAGCGGAAATTTCCCTGCAACGAATGTGTCATAATTCACCACAGAGGACACAGAGTAGCACAGAGATGATTTTAATTATTGATTATCAACAAAAAACTCTGTGGAACTCAGTGTTACTCCGTGGTAAAAAGAGTTTTGACATCCTCATGTCTATACAAAAACAAATCTACAAGAAATCTAATATATGGAAAATCGAGTTTTTCTATATTGACAGAGCATGAAATTAGTCCTTTTTAAGGAAGAGACTGTCTAACTTTTGATTGTTAGACAGTCTCTTTTTTGTGGGACCAAATCTCGCAGAAGGCATATTGAACTTGTTTGGGAAATGAATTTCTGATAAAGAGTCTCGGACAGATTTGCCTTGGCGGATGGGGAAGGCTGCTGTCTTAGTTATAAGATTCTAATAAAAAGATGAAAAAATCCAGGAATTAGCCACAATAACATATATTAAGCCATTATGATAATCAAGAATAAAATCAATATGGCTACTGTAAAAATAAAATTTCGTCCTTCCATTGCCAGCAATAAAGAAGGTACATTGTCTATCCAAATAGTCCACAACCGGGTTGCAAAACAGATTAGCACCGGGTACAAAGTATTTCCCCATGAGTGGGATAGCACACAATCAGAGGTCATTGTGCCGACCGGAGCAGATGAACAACGGCAAAGCTATCTTGCAGCTATCAGAAACGGTATCACTGAAAGTGTAATCATCTTTGCCAATATCATCAAACGGATGGAGCTGTCAGGTAACAGATATACCCCGGCACAAATAATAGAGGCTTATTCTTACGCACAAGCCAATGGTTTTGTTTCGTATATGCGCAATCTGATACACCAGCTAAATCAGATTGGAAAGAATCGGACTGCCAGAACCTATACCACGACAATGAACAGCTTTGTCCGTTTTTATGGAACAAAGGATGTACCGTGGGAACTGGTGGATGCAAGGCTGATGGTGCGCTATGAGGTTTTTCTTAAAGAAAACGGAATTTGTCCTAACAGCACTTCCTATTATATGAGAAACCTGCGTGCGATGTACAACCGGGCTGTGGAAAGTGAGCTTACCTCGCACCGAAACCCGTTCAGGGATGTTTATACGGGGGTTGGCAAGACCGTGAAACGTGCCATACCGCAAGATGTAATCAAGCAACTGAGAGATTTGGATTTAAGCTCGTGTCCCTCTGCTGATATGGCAAGGGACATTTTTATGTTCAGCTTCTATACCCGTGGAATGTCTTTCATCGATATTGCATTTTTGCGGAAAAAAGATATTCAAAACGGAATTTTGTCCTACCGACGCAAAAAGACCAATCAGCATATAATAGTAAAGTGGGAAAAAGAAATGCAAGAAATCGTAGATAAATACGATACAGCAAACTCCCCCTATCTGCTACCCATCATCAAGGTTGCCAATCAGGACGAAAGACGCCAGTACCATACCGCCGCTCACCGGATAAACAGAAACCTGAAAGCAATAGGCAATCAGTTAGGATTACCTATGCCCTTAACATGCTACGTCGCCCGCCACACTTGGGCCAGCATTGCCAAAAGCAAAGATATTCCCATATCTGTAATCAGTGAAGCGATGGGACATGATTCGGAAAGTACAACAAGAATTTATCTCGCCTCTTTGGACACTTCGGCAATAGATAAGGCTAATAAACTGATTATCGGGCTACTTTGATTGCCTGACAAAGTGTGAAAGAGGTTGCTTATTTTATCCCCATTCTCTTACCAAGAGATTTATATCGCGGTGCAAAATTACAAAATTTGCAGCAATAATCATTGAAAACAAGTGCAAAAAAACAACTGTAACATACCGAAAATCATTGATGTGTAATCCCCAAATGTTAGACACATTCCAACTTTTGCTAATCATTAATCTCTTGCGCCTTTATACATATTTAATTATCAATCGTTTGTATAATTATACTTCTCTTGGTAAGAGAAGTATAGCTTGATATAAGGAAATAACTTGATTAACATAGGATTAAGCGAGTTACATTGTTGTGTTTAATAATAAAGGTTGATATACATGAATAAGAAAATAATAATTCTGATAATGGTGGCTTCTGCCATTGTTGTTGTGTCCATGTCTTTGTGGGGCATAAGCGCAGAGGAAAACGGTGAAAAAATATTGTTGTTCACCCCATTGCCACTTCTTGGTGTCATAGCATTTCTTTTGCGCCTTCTTTTTAAGAAGGCGCAAAAGAAAAAGCGTATCATCAATACCATGCCTTTACTTTATATGCATAAAGAGACTGTATTGGATGAAAACGGAAACATTGTGGATTTTATTTATCGGGATGTAAATGACCGTTTTGCATCGGAAATAGTGAAACGCGAAGATTGCATAGGGAAATCAGTCAGTACGCTGTTCCCTGATCCTCTGCCTGTATTATTGCGAGAGAGTAATTTGGCGAAACAAACCGGCAAACCGGTCCAAATAACCACCCGTCGCAAGCAAATGGAAGAAAAACTGATCTCGGCAAGGGCACGTGCAGAAGAATCAAACAAGCTGAAATCAGCTTTCCTTGCCAACATGAGCCATGAGATACGTACATCGTTGAATGCCATTGTAGGCTTCAGCGGTCTTCTTGCCGGTGAAGAGGGCGATAAGGAAATTATCTGCCGACATCCCCGTCCTTGCGTTGACCGCATACGCGTATGCCTCGGACGAGGAACGGATATTGGCCAGCGGCATGAACTCGTATATGTCGAAACCTGTGAACGCACAGCAGTTGTGTGTAAGGGTAAATTCTTTGCTTAATGCAAATGTCACTTAATAGTAGTTCCGATGAAAGGTGTAAAAACAACATTATTCATACTATGTGTGTTCCAAGTGAATTACGCATCTTCCCAAACCAGAGAGGCAGGAGAACTCCTGCACCGGTTTGAAGTGCGTTTTTCCGAATTAGATTCGCTGATTCTTCCGATTCAGCGAAACTTGTCTTATACATACGGCAGTCTTTATCCTGCCGAAACCCATTCTGCACCGGAAACGGACAATGGGCTGGCTCTGGCCTTGGACAAAAGGGTGGAAGCGGAAATCAAGGCGTTCAAAAGCCATACGGGACTGCAAATCACCGGGCAGACATATTATCGCCTTGACGAAGGCCTTGGTCTTGACGAGGATGATGCCCAGTCACGGTATAACGGTAAGATACAGGCAGAACTCAGGTGGTCTGTATTGCAGAGTTCCCTTTTCAAACGAAAGGGAAAAATAAATGAGATACGAATCAAAGGCGAGATAGACCGGCTGAAATACGAAAAAGAGCGTCTTGGCTTATCGGTCACGCAGCAAAAAGAATATCTCAGACACCAGTATGACAGCCTGCTATGCGGGATTCTGCGTCACCGCATAGACAACCTTTCATTGCTCAGTACCGCGTATGACTATCTGTTACGCAACGAGAATATAAGTAGCGACGGGTTGCTGGACATACTCAACGAGAAGGCGGAAGCGGAACGTAAACTGATGGGTATTGGAAACCAATATCCAGCATCCTCGGATTTGTCCTGTCCGATCGTCCATATAGTAAAAATCGACACCACCCGGCTGTTGCAGCACGTCCGTGATAAAGAGGTCGAACTGAAAGCGTTGGATTTGCGCATGTCCCTCCTGAACCAGCAAGAATCAAATACCGGCTATTGGAACAAGGTTGACGTGGCTCCTTTTGTCCGGTATTCCTATTATACACGGACTGCACTTCCCCACTCATCGAATGTCGATGCCGGAATAAGTTTCAAGTTACCCCTTTCGATGGAGTCCAAGCGGGAAAAGCAAAGCATCAGGACTGAACGGGAACTGCTGGCAAAAGAACAAGACCATTTTATGGCACAGGTGTATGACGAAGTGCATTTCATTCTGGATGACATCGAGCGATTGAACCTTTCCATTGCCGGAGAATACCGAAGGAGCAAGGAACTCCGGGAGTATCTGGAGAAACGTAAGGAGGCGTATTCCAACCGCATCGGGGAATATAGCCGGCTTGCCCGCATGAAGGAATACAACAGTTATCTGATGTGCCTTGAAAAGATGGTTGAATTCCAGTACCAGCGTGACTGTCAGATTGCAAACCTGACCCGCTATCTGACGGATGAGCCTATTGTGAGATTTTGTTATGAAGAAAGGATTATGAACTGATTTAAATATAACGGCAATGAAGAATTTCACTTACCGTTCAATAGATGAAAAAGAGAATCTGGAAGCGATACTCCGACGAAGGAGACGCAAGCTGAACTGGCAGCAGATTATATTGAGTGGCATTCTGGCAACGATTGTCATCGTGGTACTCTTGTACTGCGGACGCCAAATCTACTATACGGAGTACGACGGCTATATGCACATTGACGTGAACCGTGTACGTGCCCCCTACAACATTTACCTTGACAGTATTTATGTGTTTCCGGGAAAGATTATCAATAAAGGAGATACACTGTTCTCTTATTATATAATGGACTGGCTCGTTCTGGACGCAAATCCGAACAACGAGCCAGAAATCCATGCCCGTCGTCGCAGCCTGACTTTGCAACATACCTCTACTTCCCAGCAGATGGATGTCCTGGATGTGAGGATTGCGGAGCTGGAAAAGCAAATTGCGACCGAAAGCCACAACATACAGTTCGGACTAAGCGACAATGCGCACAAACTTGACCTTGAACGGGAACTGCTGGAGGCTAAAGCCCGCAAGAAGGCGTTGCGTAATGAATTGGGGGTCTTGGGAAGCATGATGCGGGAAACCGATTTCGGCAATTCTGCCGGTACGCAGAACAAAGGGCAGTTGCAGATATATGAAAATCCCGGATCGAATTTGTCAAAGGGCAACAGGAGGTATTACATATCGAATAAAAATGCCCTGATTGTAAATGTTCATACTCCCATGCATATGGTGTTCTTCGAGAAAGAGGACATTATCTCCATGCAACAGATAGACCTGCATGCCAACAACCTGCAAGTTATCGCCTACATTCCGATAGACAAGTCACACAAGATAAATAACAATATGAAGGCTGAGGTCATCATCAACAACGAGCTGCACTTCAACGCACATGTGGTGATAAAAGGGGTACGTTCCGAACTTATCCCGGAACATCTGCGCAGCTTCTTTGCCAAACAGAACACGGCATTGATTGCCATACTGGAGATAGACGAAGGCCAGATTATCCCTTTCTGGAGCGCGACATCGGGATTGCCTGTGAAAATACGAATAAAGAATATCCAGTTCGGGGAAGACCAGGCATTACAAGGTGACGATATGCAATACAAGGTAGGACGCGGACTTATAGGCTATCAACCTGAAGCAGACTCAAAACAGACTGTAAGTGAATGCGCAGAAGCGGTAGAAGCCCCTATGAAAGTGCATAAGGATACGGTAGTGTCCGAGGGAAACAATACCGGCAGGTTCCGTATAATAACGAATGTGTTCCGGGAGGAGGAGAAGGCAGCCTTGCGGGTGCGACAACTATGCGACAACGGCTTGTCCGCAAGTGCAAAGATGTACCGTAGCGGTCAGTGGTATGTTTACTGTTCCGTCCATAATACTCTGGAGGAAGCCCGTGAAGCACTTAACAATCTGGTAAGAACAACACGGGGATATAATGACGCATGGATACTTGACACAGATAAACCGGAAAAGCGATAATGGAAGAGCAAACAAAAAAATATCAGATAATAACCAACGTCAACAGGCGCAAGATACTGGTGATAAACGATGTGGTAGAAGTAGACCATACGCCCGAACTGTCGTTCGAGGACTTTGATGCCATGTTCATAAACGTGATGTCTCCGCTCATGGACCGAAACATGCTGGCTATCCGTCTGGCCTCTCCGCTGCTGTCCGAGAAATGCCGTTTCAAGCCTTGCTATGTGACGCAACGCTTGACCGGATGGCTTGGCAAGACAGAGGTCATCGTGGACGGCTATGCTTCCCAACCTACCGACAACAGCATGGCGCGGGGCATCGAGGACATCTATTCCAATATGCGGCACCTGAATTTCCTTCTCGGTACGGAGCCCGTAGTGACACACGCTGAAGAAGTCCTGAGACTTTGCCGCTATGCCATATCGCGCCGCCAGTTCACGTTCTCGTCGGAGCCTATACCGGGACTGAACTCCGGTTACATGGCTTTGTACTATTATACGCTTTGGAATGAGGAGCAGGAATACATGCAGATGGAGGAACGCCACTTCTTCCATCAACAACTACTCAAGCTCGGATATATACACCGTACACGGTTCATACACAAGATTCATGTATGCCCGTCGTGCCGTCGCAGCCACCTGCTGTTTTTTGAATGCTGCCCCAAGTGCGCCAGTTCAAACCTTAAGGAGGAAGCCGTGCTGCATCATTTCCGTTGCGCGAACGTATCTCCAGAATCGACATACGCCTGGGACGGGGAATTGCGCTGTCCCAAGTGCGGACACATGCTCCGCCACATCGGGGTGGACTACGACAAACCATCTTCGGTATATACCTGCGGGGAATGCGGCGACTCGTTCATGTATCCGAACATGAGCGTACTGTGTACATCGTGCAGGCAGACACACTCCACCGAAGGACTCATGCCGGTCGATGTGGAGGAATATGAATTTACGCCAGAGGGTATAAAGGCATTCGCAAACTATGATGTCCTACTGTCTGTAAGCCAGACCGGATTCTACGGTTACTCCTCCATGCGCGACTTTATGGATTACCTGCGCATGTTCTCCCAGCGGACACCCAAACAGACGGATGTGTTTGTTATCGCCCGTTTCTATGTATTCGATCCAACCTCCGATGATATGCTTGTCCAGGATGCGGTTCCGCCGATAGTGCAGGCCATGAGCCGTTTCTTCAACTACAAGAATGCCTTGTGGGGCAACAATTACTATTTCCTATGCCGTGTGCAGAGCGGTGAAATAGCGGTCAAACGGGGACAGATGGAATATGAACTGAAAGCGGAACTGGAGGATTACCGCAAGTTGCACACCGGTTTCCAGTTCGAGCTGGTGGATACATACATTTATACTCCCGGTGACGATGTGGAGCAGTTCATCCACCGGATAGAAGAGGAACGCCGTTAAAAAAAGTAGCCTATGCTGAATTACGTTTTTGACATCATAGACGGCATCATCGCCTGTTTCTCCTCCAATTTCGCATGGAGCGGGATGGTAGCGACGTTCTGGTTCCTGCTCTTCGTTGAGTTTCCACGCTATTACCTGCTGGATGTAGTCGTTGCCATATATCACGGGGCGACCTTCCGCAGCAGGCACAACCAGCGTATGCAGGCACGGTACAGGCTGTACCTTGAAAAGCCTCTGGTGACGATTCTTGCTCCGGGCAAAAACGAAGGGGAACATATCTATAAACTGGTTCAGACATTGCGTGAACAGACTTACGACAATTACGAAGTCATCATCATTGATGACGGTTCGGACGATGCGACACCGCAGATATGCCAAGGCCTTGAACGGAGCGGCCATATCGACAAATTTTTCCGCATGACGGAACGTGGCGGAAAAGCGAGTGCCGCCAATTACGGCGTTTGGCACGCAAGGGGGAAATACATTATCCATCTTGATGCGGACAGTTCGCTGGACCGTGATGCCATAGAGAAGATATTGCTCCCGTTCTATCATGACCGGAAAATCAAAGCGGTGGGCGGTTGTGTAAAAGTGCGTAATGCCGAAGCCTCACTATGCGCTTCCATGCAGGCGTTGGAGTATCTGCGTTCCATCCAGGTAGGACGTATGGTGACGAACAAACTGGGATTGTACCATATCATATCGGGGGCTTTCGGGGCCTTTGACACGGAAATCCTCCGAGAAGTAGGCGGATGGGACATCGGCCCCGGACTTGACGGCGACATCACACAGAAGTTCCGAAAGGCCGGTTACAAGGTGCATTTTGCCGAAGATGCCATCTGCATGACCAATGTGCCGGAGAAATGGTATGCGCTCTTCCGCCAGCGCAAGCGTTGGTCCAAGTCACTCGTGCGTTTCAGAATCCGCAAGCATAAAGATATTTTATGGTCTAACAGGAACTTTTCGTTTCTGAACATGCTTTCAAATGCAGAAAACATCCTGTATGACTGCGTATTCAATTATGTATGGCTGTTCTACATGATTACGCTGATATTCGCCAATACCGACCGCCTGATGGAGATACTTGTCGTAGGGTGGATTATCCGTTTCTCCTTCTCCATTGTGGCGTTCATCGTCATGCAATGCGTTTCAGAACGGGCAGGTGAAGAGCGCAGGCTCGCCGCGTTCCTGATGTTCCACACATTCTATATGGGTTATTTCATGCGGATTATCCGGCTGATAGGACACACGGAGGAACTGTTCTTCTACACTTCCTACCGGGATAGCTGGAATCCGAGGAAGACCTCGGAAATAGCCCGTATGGAAGGATTGTAAATTAACGAAATGAATCAATAACAAAATAAATTATAACAATGAAAAAAGAGACCATAGGAATTATTGGACTGGGCTATGTGGGATTCCCACTCGCCTGTCTGTTTGCCCAAAAGTACAAGGTAATCGGCTTTGACCGGAACGGGCGGCGTGTCGGTGAAATCCTGCAAGGGAGGGACTCCACCGGCGAGGTTGCCGATGAGAAAGTGCGCATGGCACTGGATGCGGGCATGGAATGCACCACCGACAAGGAGCGGCTCAGGGAATGCAACGTGTTCATCATCGCAGTTCCGACGCCGATAGACCGGCATCGCAATCCAGAACTGTCACCGCTTGAGAAAGCGTCAATGACTGTCGGCGAAGTACTTTCTCCGGGGAATATTGTCATTTATGAAAGCACGGTCTATCCCGGCGTGACGGAGGAGTTCTGCGTACCCATGCTTGAAAGGGCTTCCGGACTATGCTTCAACAAGGATTTCTTTGTGGGTTATTCGCCGGAACGCATCAATCCGGGCGACAAGGAGCATACGGTGGAAAACATCTGCAAGATTACTTCCGGCTCGACTCCCGAAGCGGCAGAATATATCGACGGGCTATACAGGTCGGTACTGAAGAACGGCACTTACCGGGCATCCTCAATCAAGGTGGCGGAAGCTGCCAAGATTATCGAGAACTCGCAACGTGACGTGAATATAGCGTTCATGAACGAGATAGCCAAGATATTCCACGCTCTTGAAATAGATACGCAGGAGGTACTCCGGGCTGCCGGTACGAAATGGAATTTCCTGCCGTTCACGCCCGGACTGGTCGGTGGACACTGCATCAGTGTCGATCCGTATTACCTGATTCAACGTGCCGAACTGGACGGCATACGCCCCCGTCTGATGACGGAAGCCCGCAGGATAAACGACACGATGGGAGGCTACATCGCCGCCCGTGTGGTCGAGAGCATGAATCGGAACGGTATTCTGGTCAACGAAGCCACTGCCCTGATTCTCGGCTTCGCCTTCAAGGAAAACTGTCCTGATATCAGAAACACCAAGGTGGAGGACATCTACCGGAACTTACGGAGATACACCTCTAACATCACGGTCTATGACCCGAACATAGATGCACGTGAAGCACTGGCAGAGTATGGCATAGAGGTATGTACCAATGGGAAAGAGATTGAGGGGAATACTTATGATGCCATTGTCTGCTGCGTGAGCCATTCGTGCTTCAGCAGCTTTGATTTCCAGTCTATGCGAAAGCCGAGAAGCATCGTCTATGACATCAAAGGGAATGTTCCCAAGGAGTATGTAACCGATCGTTTATGACGGGATAAAACCGAGCCTTTTCACGTCATGTAATGATAATTTTCAAGTAATAATAAATTTAGCAACAAAAGCAATGAGTACTCATTTATCACGGAAGAAGCTCCTGTTCAGTCTGAACGGGAATTCGTTAGCGACACCCAGGATGATAAGATGTCTTGGGATGGTCGCGGTGGCGGTTTCTATGGCATCTTGCAGTCAGGATGTTTTGGATGAGCCACAAGTAAAGATTGCGAAAAGTGAGGTGGTTGTCAACAACAACAGTGCCGAACTGTCCAAACGTGTGACCATGTACGGCAAAAAGGCATTGATGACACGAGCCGGCAACGACTTCGGGATCACCATGCCGGCAGCACCGGAATCGCCGCAGTACGACTTGGTACTGGACGAGAACTATAAGAGCTGGGCGGCAGAAGCGAAAACTTACTGCCTTCCGGCAGGCAAAACCCTGACAACCGACCTCCAGTTCAAGAATAATGTCTATTATGTAGGCGGTGAGCTGACCATCACCAATTACTGGGGAAAGGGAAAACTTGTCGTCTTGCCCGGCGGAAAAGTAAATTATCCGTCCATGCCTGTAAACAACATTGAGATTCTGAACTATGGCGAGTTTGAGGTGGGTGGCAAGACATTTGTCATCAATAAAGGCGCTTCGTTTATGACATCCGGTGATTTCTTTTCCCCGGAATTGTTCGTTAGCGGAAATTTCTATGTCAGTGACGGTTTGTCTGCGCCCAAAGTAGATGTCCGTGAAAATGGCGTTTGCTATATCGGTTGTGGGATGATTATCGAACAATATCTGAAACTCCACAATTTTGCCACTCTTTATCTTGGCAGTTATCTGTCCGCTTTGTCAGTTGAAATGAACAGTTCCTCACAGCTCCAAATCAAAGCTGGAAGTCTTGTCAGTACGAAGGGGCTTTATATGAAAAATCCATGCACCATCACCGTGGACGGGGATGATATGGAGTATGCAGTAGTTTCGGCGGACAAGATTGAAATCAACCAGAGCAACGTGAAGGATATGTTTACCGGCTGGATGGATCTACATTACCGGGAGATAGACAACCGTAGCGGACGCGATTTGGAATGGCTGTCCTCCATCAAGCATAACGGTGACACCTACCTGCCTGCCGCCGGTTGCCATCCTTCTTTCGGAAAGCAGCCTGAGACGGAACCGGAAACTGGTGCCGGCCTTGAGCATATCGCGCAAGTGGAAAGTCCCGACCATGCCCACGGCATCTCCTCGACCTGCATCCAAACTGTCGGGGACAAGGCATACGTTTCGTACCATACGCGCGGAGCCGGGTATCATGGTTGTATCGAGGTGTTGAACCTGTCGGGCGGCGTGTGTTCCATACTCTCGTATATGGAGCACCCCTCTATCGACTTTAACCATCTGATAGTGGACAACAACCGCATCATCGCGGCCGGTGACGACCCCCAAAAGGGTGCGTTCCTCGGTATTGTCAATCTGGGTGGAGGAATTTTCCAAAGCGGTGCCACCGAACTCACACAAGTGGAGCTCGGCGGTGCATCAGCAAACTGTGTCATCCGCAACGGGGCATCCCTCCATGCGACGACTAACGAAAGCTATCATACCCTTGATGCAAATTCATTCAACATGCTGGCATCGGTTCCGTCTTCCGGCTCCTCCAAATTCGTCCATACCGATGGAACGAATACCGGGGTACTTTCCTTGACCGACCGGAACCCGCAACAGTCTATGGCGACACTGGACATATACGGCGCATCCGACCATGGCTTCAAATCTCCGGTACGAACTATCGGTCTTGACATTATCGCTCCGGTAAACGGAAAGAACGTGTTCCAACTGGATGGCAACGATGTCTATGTATGTCTGAGTGCGAACGGAGTGAAGCGTTACAGCGACGGTGTGGCGGTAGCCTCATTCAAAGTGGATGACGATGTGGAAGCTGCGGCAAACGGCCTTGCCGTTGACGAGAAGTATGTCTATGTGGCATACGGTCATGGAGGCGTGTTCGTGCTTGACAAATCAGACCTGTCGGTTGTGGCATCGTACCGCTACTCCGGCGGGAAATCGGCCAACTACATAAGTGTGTCCGAAGACATCCTGTATGTCGCCTACGGTCTCAGTGGTGTCCAGATTTTCAGACTGATAGAGAAATAATAATTGTATAGCGTGCAAAGCGAGGCAGGCTCGGATTAAGCCTCGCTTTGCATTATTGTAAACATACTGCCATATTGATGCGAGCTTTAAGTATGACGGTTTAATAAGAGTAATAGAGACTTGAATATGGTAAAAAAATCAAATCACATCAAGAAGCACGGGCATCTTCTTCCGTGCCTGATTGTCTTTTTAATAATCTCTGCATCGCAGATGTTTGTGCCGACTCCTTTGTACGCTGCATCGGAGGGAAAGAAACTGCTGATTATTAATTCGTATAATGAAAGTGCGCCCTGGGTACAGCCCTATATCATTACATTCATGCGGAAAGCCGCAATCACGGATGACTTACGCTGCAACATCGTCCACATGAACAGTACACTTATCAGGGAAGACTCCTTGTACAACCAGATTGAAAACGGAATTTTCAACCGCTACAAGAACAGACATCCTGACTATCTTGTATTGATAGGCAAAACGGCTTTTTCCTTACGTGACCGTATAAAAAACGAATGGGGTGATATTCCCATGTTGCTTATAGGTAACAACGACAAAATCGGTTTGAATGAGAAGTATTATACAGGGGACCTATCTTATCCAAGCACGGAACAAGTGCCCTTGTCGGATATAAGGGAACGATATAACTTCACATATGTCGAAGTGCCTGATTTGTATAAGGAAACCATTGATATGATGGTCGATATGCAACCGACTATGAAAAAGCTGGTGTTCGCATCTGACGAACTTGCATCCAACATAAAATTGAATAAGGATATAAAGAATTATTTATCAGAGAAATATCCGGAACTTGAGTATGAATGGCTGATAGCATCTGAACACTCCCGTGAGGCAGTGCAAAAATATCTGATAACAACGGATTTGAGCATCGGTGTGCTGTTATCATCATTTTATTATTCCCGGCCGAGTGTCTTTGGTTATCCTATGCTCGTAACCGGCGACTTCAAACTGATATCGACTGCCCCACATCCTGTTTTTTCCTTAAAGGAGGATTATCTACAGGCCGGTGCCATCGGAGGCTACTTCGCCGACCGTGAGAAGATTTTAGAGAATTGCTTGTCCGCCTTGGATGTGATGCTGGAAACCGGTAATGTACGTAATGTTCCATTCGCTTATGCTACCAAAAAAGATCCTAAGATAAATTATGAACGTCTTAAGACCAGTACAATTCCTGAAAGCAGTTGTCCTGAAAGAACGGTTTTCATAAACAAGCCTAAAAGTCTATGGGAACTTTATTCGTGGCAAATCGTAGCCGGAGGGATCTTGGCGGCTGCCATCCTGTGCATATTCCTGCTTTTGACGGTATTCCAACGCAAGCGGCTCGCACTTATGGCTTCACGCGACAAGTTGTTGAACAATATGCCGGTATGCTACATGTCGGGAAAGATTAAACCGGATGCTGCCGGAAAAACCGCCGGGATAGACTTCGTGTCGGGCAACTGCGAGGCTGACGAGCTTGTAGCGAAGAATACGAAGTCCGGCGACCGCAACAAACTTTTTGACACCGCATACATTCTCGGAATGCTCGGCAATATGCGTGAGATGAAGAAAAACATCAAGTTCACGTATTATTTCGCGCAAACGGACACTTACTATGATTTTCTGGTATGCCAGGCTTTGAGCGATGACGAAGTGGAGGTCTTCGGTGTGGATATCACGGATAAGGTGAAGTCGGAGAAATTCTTGCAAGAGACTTCCAAAACATTGGAAATGACATTGGCTGTCGCCCACATCATTCCGTGGAAATGGGACATGAAAAAGCATGTCATCGCTTGCGAGGCCAATCGGATTATGCAACACATGAACTTTCCGAAGCATACGGACTCAACCCTATGTACCCATGTGATTCCAGAAAACGAATATTTCAAGAAAATCCACCCGGAAGATCTGGACAAGGTAAAATCACTTTATCAGAGCTTGCTTGACGGTTCCAAGCAATATGTCAAGGGGGAATTCAGAATCGTATCTGAAAACGAAGGCAAGCCCACTATAGACTGGATGGAAATCAACGCTTCTGTATCTAAGGTCAATGAGAACCAGCAGGTAGAAGAGTTGATAGGCTCATTGCTTCTCATCACCGCCCGCAAGAAGCAGGAAGCCAGCCTTATCGCGGCAAGGGAAGCGGCAAAAGAATCAGACCGTCTAAAATCAGCGTTCCTTGCCAATATGAGCCACGAGATACGCACACCGCTGAATGCCATCGTGGGATTCTCCAACCTGCTGACAACAACGGAGGACATGGAGAAGAAACAGAAGTTCATCAATATCATCGAGAACAACAACCAACTGTTGTTGCAGCTTATCGGAGATATCCTCGATCTGGCGAAAGTGGAAGCCAACACGCTGGAATTCATCTACAAGCCTGTGAACTTGAATGACCTTGTGCGTGACATAGAGGAGACCATGCGTGTGAAAGTGCAGCCGGGTGTGGTGCTGAATTACACGCTGGGCGCGGCAGACTGCTGTATCGAGACCGAACCCAACCGCCTCTCGCAGATAATAATCAATCTGCTGACAAATGCTTGCAAATTCACAAGCAAGGGAAGCATCACGTTCGGCTATGAGGTGCAGGACAGTGAAATCTATTTCTTCGTGCGTGATACCGGGTGTGGCATATCGAAAGAGGGACAGGAACGTATTTTCCAACGGTTCGCCAAACTCAACGACTTCGTGCAGGGAACCGGACTGGGCCTGTCAATCTGTAAGAGCATAGTCGAGAAGATGAAGGGTCGGATCGGTGTAGAATCCAAGGGTGAAGGAAAAGGAAGCACGTTCTGGTTCACGATCCCGTACCTGTCGGCTACCATTCGGAAGGAAGTTAAAACGGTAGAGGAACCGAAAGAAACCATAGAGCGCGAAAAGGTGACACTGCTGATAGCGGAAGACAACGAAAGCAACTACATGCTGTTCGAGTCTATTCTCGGCTCTCATTACAAGCTGATACACGCGTGGGACGGTGTGGAAGCGGTGGAACTCTTCAACGAACACAATCCACAACTCGTCATCATGGACATCAACATGCCCCGAATGGACGGCTATGAGGCGACACGGGAAATCAGGAAGATGTCCACGACCGTACCTATCATCGCAGTGACGGCATACGCCTTCGCCTCGGACAAGGAGAGAATCATGGAAAACGGATTCAACAGTTATGTGTCCAAGCCCATCAACGCGAAAAAACTTGATGAGGAACTGAAATCGGCACTGGGTTCGCATTTTATCCTGCTATAATATAAAATCATTTATGTATAACTTAACAAGTAATTAAACATGAGTAAAATGCACTTAAAGCACAAGAACATCGGACTTGCCGCTATCTTGATCGGCGGTCTCGGATTCATCTCTTCATGCTCTGATGAAGAGATGTCCTCAAAATCAAATGCCTTACAGGAGGTGAAGGCCAAGATTGAAGTGAACAACAATCCTTCCGAATTGGACGGTCGCATAGAACTGTACACGGTGGAGAACCGGGTTCTGGAATTGCCGCAAAGCAGGACTTTCCAAACACGTGCCATAGCCGAGCCTCCCGTACCGTCTGACGCCAAAGACATGGCAGACAAAGCTTTCAACCCGCAGAAACCTGCCGGGGACAAGTTCGTGTTGAAAGAGGGTGTGGAAGCAACCATGAACCTGAACCTGAACAATGCGTATTGGTATGTGAAAGGAGATTTGACCCTGAACAATGTCAGCGGAAAAGGCCGGATTTTTGTCCTTAACGGAGGACGGCTTTCCTATCCTGACCATTTAGACGAGGAAATACAGATTTACACATACATTGGCGGTAAATTTGAATTCCGTGGAGATAATCTCAGCCTGAAAAGTGGGAGTATTTTCCACACTCAAGGGGACATGCAGATACCGGGAATACTGGATGTGCAAGGTTTCTTTGCTGCAGACGGATATCTTGAAGCGGGAGAAATACGCATATACAACATGGGTATGTCCAATGTAGTGGCCGGTTTGGAAGTGGCATCAAAAACATCCGTTACAGAAGGTCGTCTGGATGTATTGGGTTCATTTGTATCTCCTGAACTCAAGGTAGCGGCAGGTTCTTATATATACAGCGGCTGCAAGGGAGTGTTCGAAAAGGGACTGAGCCTGGCAGACAAATCCACTTATTATTCCGAATACTATATCGAGTCTCCGGTGACAAAAATTGAATCAGGAGCGGTATTGCAGGTACAGAGCGGAGGTCTGCTCGACCTTGGGGCACTTGAAATATCCGATGCTACCATTGAGGTGTATGGCTCGAATTATGCCGTTGTCACTACCAAGAGCATTACGGTGGATCGCTCCGACCTAAGAAACCTATTCAAAGGCAACATGGGACTGCACTATAAAGGCAATATCAAGGGAGTGGATGACCAAAGCAAACTGGAGTTCCTTGCCAATGTGAAAATCAACGGCGAGGATGATACAGTGATTGAAGAATCAGGATGCCGACCGGGATATACTCCGGAAACTTCACCTGACAAAGACAGTGGTGCTTCCCTTGAGCATATCGCACAAATCAGCAGTCCGGAAGACCATGAACATTACTTGTCAGCCACAAGCGTACAACAGTCAAACGACAAAGTTTATGTATCCTATCACCGAAACGGGGCAGAATACAGCGGATGTGCCGAGGTGTTCAAGTTCGATTCGGAATACGAAATCAGCCTTGTTTCCTATATGCGCCCAACGGAAGCCTGTGATTTCAATCATCTGATTGTGGATGACGGTAACGTATTCCTGACCGGCGGTGACAAGAAGGGAGGCTTCCTCGCTTCATTGCCTTTAAGCGGGGACGGTACATACCAAGGAGGTGAAAGTTCCATGTCTGTCATCAGACTTGGCAGCAATGATGCCAACTGTGTTGTCCGTAACGGCAACTACTATCAAGTTGCGGCAACTGACGGTTTCCATATCATAGACGCCACCAATAAAATACTGGCCGCCCGTAAGGAGACCAGCGGCTCCGCAAAGTATATCAGCATGAGCAATGACCAGACGGTGACATTGAATCTTGCTTCACGCAGAGGGGACCAGTCAGGAGCGGAAATCAATGTGTACAATCGGAATGACTATACTCTCACAAGTCCCCGGTTTGTGCTGGATGATGCCGTTATCACACCCCTTAATGGAAAAAATGTCTGTCTCTCAGACAATACTGATATCTATGTGGCTTTAGGTGGAAACGGTTTGAGACGCTATACCAACGGAGCTGCAAACGGTGAATTCAAACTGAACGGCAACGCAAGAGTCAATGGCCTTGATTATGACGAAAAGTATATCTATGTGGCTTATGGCGAAAAGGGATTGCGCATTCTGGACAAACAGACTTTGAATGAAATCGCATCTTATACCCACAGTGGAGGAAAGTCCGCCAACTTCGTGAAAGTGGTTAACGGGTATATTTTCGTGGCTTATGGCCTGAACGGACTGCAGGTATTCCGCTTGACTGAAAAATAATCTTACATTAAAATAGTATCTATGTTTTGCAAAGGCATCGTGCGTTTGTACGATGCCTTTAAACTATCATTAAACCTATATGAGAGAACAGAGTAAAAAGTCTTCTCTTTTTTTGAAGAAAAGCAGCATTTAACCCATTTTACAACAGAGCAGGATGTGGCAGACGAGTTTTTCCTTTTGCTTTCTCAAGCAAAAGAGTTTTATATTCAAGATGTTATAACTGACGGGAAGCGATATGAACGCTATGTGGATGACTTCGTTAACAGTCATCGGTATATAGATTGCAATAATGTAATCTGCCAAAACTGTCACGAAATGAACATCCACATCGTCAAAGGGTTGCTGAATGATTGTGCCCTTCTTGTCCAGCGGCTTTTTATCGCATCCGATTTCTCCTTTGAGAAGTGTATGGAGTTAAAACGGATGTACGATACGTCAGAACAGTTATCGGTACCAATGGCACATCACACCAATGAATTGACAAAAGTTCCACCACTTTCTTTCGATTGTAATCTCACTCGTAAACAGATGGTAAGTATTGTGTCTTGCGCCAATACTTATCATCTGTTTTGCGTTTTTGCCAGTATTGAAGATATGGAGGCTCTCTTTTCTTGTAAGAAAGGGTTCTGTATCCGTGTGAACAATATCCGCCGTGTAGCAATCCTGTTTGATACACTTCTCGAACACTCGTTTATCCAATCCCAATGGCAGGCTGTTCTCAGTTATAACAGGCTTTTACAAACCAAAGACGGAAAGGGATTCGTTTCGGCATCAAGCCTTTCTTCCGCACTCTCTGCCATGCGGAATAATATGACCTCAGCGGCATACGGTATCAGACAGACCATCAACGAACTGAAAAAATGGCAATAAATGCCAAGAAGCAAAATATGTGAAGAGTAAAAGCGTGATAGTTGCCGTGATACGTTGTCTGTATCACGGTATAAATTCCTCTTAGTTGGCTTACCCACTCTATCTTTGCCCTCCGTTAGCGCGCTGCATAACGGAGGGCAAACTTCCATTGTCTAATTTTTAATAACAAGTTTTATGCAAAATAATAGATTGACATTCATGGAGCGGTTGAGTGAACGACTCTCTGCCATCGAGTCAGTTTTGAAGAAACTGGACCCGATAGAAAGTCTGTTGGAGCGTATCACACTGCTGGAGAAAACTATCTATACTACCAAAAAGGTATTTACCTTTCAAGAAGCCTGTATGTATATCGGCATTTCTGAAAGTATGTTGTACAAACTTACGTCAAGCAAGGAAATTCCTCATTACAAACCTCGCGGTAAAATGGTCTATTTCGCCAAGGAGGAACTGGACGAATGGCTGTTGCAGAATTATGAACCTACAGTGGACGAGGCTGTGCGCATGGCAAATGAAACGGCTGCCACACAACCCTTCTTAAAACAACGACGTTATGGAAAAAGAAAAAAGAACTGATTGTGGCGCAAACTCGGAACTGGATGAGAACCGCTTATCGGATATACTTTCAGTAGCACAGATAAAGGCAACAGATACTTATGAGACACCACCGCAAATCATCTGGATAGACAATTCAACAATTGCCACACTCGGCAATTTCAGTGCATCGACCGGCAAGGCTAAAGCAAAAAAGACATTCAATGTCTCGGCTCTCGTTGCCGCATCGCTGGCCGGGAAACAGGTATTGAACTACCGTGCGCACCTGCCTGAAGGCAAGCAGCGGATTTTGTATGTCGATACGGAGCAGAGCCGTTTCCACTGCCATACAGTACTGGAACGTATATTGCGGTTGGCCGGATTGCCTACGAAAGCAGATAACGAGAATCTCGACTTTATTTGTCTAAGAGAATATACTCCGGCAGTGCGCATTGAGGTCATAGACTATGCTCTGCGTCAGAACAAAGGTTATGGTCTGGTCATCATAGACGGTATCCGCGACCTGATGCTTGACATCAACAGTACCGGTGAATCGGTGGAAGTCATCAACAAGATGATGGAGTGGTCTTCCCGGTATGACCTGCATATTCATTGCGTACTCCATTTGAACAAAGGGGACAATAATGTGCGGGGACACATAGGTACGGAAATGAGCAACAAGGCGGAAACCGTGCTTGTCATCAGCAAGAGCAACGAGAATCCAAATATAAGTGAAGTTCATGCATTACATATTCGTGAAAAAGAGTTCAAACCTTTCGCTTTTGTTATCAATGACAACGGACTACCTGTTATGGCTGAGAACCATTCGTTTGCCAATGACATCAAACAGAAAACCCGAATGAGTTTCATGGATTTGTCCATAGAGCAACATCGGGAAGCCATTGCCGCCGCTTTTGGAGACAAGCCCATCAAAGGATTTGAGAATGTATTGGAAGCTCTCATGGCTTCCTATGCCGCTATCGGGTTCAAACGGGGTCGAAGTGTCATGGTAAAGTTGCTGCAATACCTGACCGACAATCTTAAACTTATTATCAAGCGGGATAAGCTATTTTATAATGACATGACACCTACCGAGGTCATGCTTTTCGATGAAGAATGAGACTGCGGCAAATCTGTTTCGGATATAACTGAAAGAAATAATGACCATAGCAGAAGCAAAACAAGTGCGTATCGTGGATTTTCTGGCACGGCTCGGCCACCATGCACAGCATATAAAATCGGAACAATACTGGTACTTCTCACCGTTACGGAACGAGCGTACCCCGTCGTTCAAGGTGAATGACAGAATCAATGAATGGTACGATTTCGGCGAGGCGACAGGTGGCGACCTGGTGGAACTGGCAAAATATCTTTGCCAAACGGACAGTGTAAGCGAGGCACTGGTGTATATAGAGAGGCTTGTGAATGGCGCATCACTACCGAGAACCCGTATGTCGACCGCTCCACCCCGACCGGTGGAGGCTGAAATGAAAGACGTAATCGTGATTCCACTCCGTCATCACGCCCTGTTCTCTTACCTCCAATCCCGGCTTATCGACGCGGACATCAGCCGTATGTATTGCAAGGAGGTGCATTATGAGCTGCGAGGCC
>QWCY01000466.1_pt1 | contig 66800 bp, 65 predicted proteins | sample 1972631 | NCBI WGS metagenome assembly QWCY01 (sample SAMN09866696, study PRJNA288562) | Human gut metagenome isolate pre1_stool, whole genome shotgun sequencing... | isolation source: gut | host: Homo sapiens | place: USA: California
GACACTGTCACCGCCGGAACCGTTTGGATTGGCGCTATGGTCATATGCTGGAATAATTTTACCCGATAACGTGATGTAGAACGGATAAACGTCACTCCATAATTGAGAATCCCCTTTTGATCCGTCAATATCTACATAAACGGTGTAGCCGTAAGAATTGGTATTGGGAACGCCGTCATAAACGCCGCCTTGAGTATTATTGGCTAACATGGAGATTGCACCTGCATCGCTATGCATATTATAAATACGCAAGCCGTTTCGTAATGTAATATCTGGAGACTTATTTGAAAAGTCAGTTGTACCATTGGAGATTACACTGCCGCTGCAGACCGAACTCCCGCTCATGATATTGGCATGACGTTCAAATAATTTACAGAAGTTCTCACCTTTACGAGGCAAGGTGCGAGGGGAGACTATGCATTTGCACTGTTCCTCACTCCATTCATAAGCTTCATCACTGCAAGTACGATTGATAGAAGGGTTAGTAGAGATTATACCTGTTTCTTCACTGCATAAACGGCAAGGGGTTAATTCTGCGGAACTTGGACAGTCATTTACACAATTACAGCTGCTGTTCAAGTGCTGACCGGAAGGACAGGTTTTCGCAGTGCCCGTTAACTTACAGGTGTGTTCATCCCAACCCTGACCGCAAGGAATTTTATCAGGTTTATTGGGACAAGGGGGACACTCTCCCCAGTTATACGCCTTAGTGCCATTCCAACAGGTAACATAACCTGGGCAATCAGAACTGTTGTCAACATAACTATTGTCCCAACACTTATGCAACGCTACACAACTACAACTACTGCTGTTTAATTTATAACCTGTGCCGCAAGTGCGGGTACAGACACAATTACAGTTACTGTCTAAACTGTAGCCGGAACCGCAGGTTTTTACACTCCCTGTCAAACTGCATGTACTTTCATTCCAACTTTGACCGCAAGGAATTTTACTCGGCTTATTAGTACAAGGTAATTTCTCACAACTACAGCTCGAACTGTTCAGCTTATAACCGCTCCCGCAACTGCGGGTACATTTACAGGTACAACTATTCTTATCTAAGGTGTAACCGCTGCCGCAACTCTTATTACAAGTACTGCCGCCGCCGGAACCGCCGCCTGGACGGTTGCCGCCGCCACTATTACGACAGCAAGAAACTCCCTGTTTACACATGTTAGCTTGCGGGGGTGCATTGCCATCAGTAGTTAAAAGACCGCACCATGTATACCCATGAGCTCTACACTCCGATGGTGTATACCAATAATAAACAGAACAATCAGTAAATGCTTTAGCAGGTTGAAACCACAAATCTTTATATACACTGATTAAATTATTCTTTATATTTGCCAACTTTAATTTAATACTGAAATTTTCTTCAGGATTTAAAGCTTGTTTATATTCCGGATCTTGTGGGTCCCAGTCAGCCAACATTTCCGTTGAAATCTTACGTAGAGAAGAATAGGCGTTGTAATAAGTATAAGATACTATGTTATCAAATTTGGCTTTCGTTATACCGATTGTCACAGCAACAATAACTGCAATAATTAACATTACTACAATTATTTCTGCTAACGTATAAGCTAAAAACCTTGATACAGGAGCTTTTAGGCTGCCCCCCCCCCGCAAAACATGCGATTAATAATCTTCTTCATATAACTAGCTCCTTTATATAACTAACATATTTATTATAAAAGATTTCTCTTAAAATTTCAAGTAATACAAATATTGAATGATTGCACATATTGAGTTTTTAAGTATAATTAAGCTGTTAAATAAGGAGAAAACAATGTTAGAGTATTTTTTAGGTTCATATATAGTTACTATAGCGGGACTTATAGGTGCATATTTCTGGGGAGAGCATGTTCATAACGGAACAGGGCTTACCTGCGTTTTTATTGCAATAGTTCTAGGAATATTAGAGGTAAGTCTGTCATTTGATAATGCCGTTGTTAACGCAATGAAACTTGAAAAGATGAGCCATAAATGGCGCCACAGATTTTTGACGTGGGGAATTATTATAGCTGTTTTCGGTATGCGTTTTCTATTCCCGATTTTGGTTGTTTCAATTTTTGCAAAATTAAAAATGATTGAAGTCGCAAACATTGCTCTGACAAATGCCGATAAATACGCATATTATCTTCATCAGACACACGCTCCGATTGTAACTTTCGGCGGAATGTTTTTGATTATGCTTTTCTTAAACTACTTTTTCGATCACAAAAAAGAGGTTCACTGGATAAGACCTGTTGAATACTGGTTATCGCATTTTGATCATATAAAAGGAATTGAAATTATTATTTCACTTTTAATGCTTCTTGCCACACAAAACTTTGTTCCCGCCGAGCAAAAACTTCATGTTATGATTGCGGGAATTTCTGGTATAATTACATATCTTGCAATTGACGGATTTACTCATTACCTTGAAAAACATGAAGAAATGCGGCTTGCAAGCTGTGCGGCAAAAAATGCAGGCTGCACAGGGTTGATAAGCTTTCTTTATTTGGAATTAATAGATGCATCATTCTCTTTAGACGGAGTACTCGGCGCATTTGCGTTAAGCAAGGACATTATAATTATCTCAATAGGACTTGCCATCGGTGCAATGTTTGTACGTTCTTTAACAATTATGCTCGTTGAAAAAAAGACTTTAAAACAATTTTTATATCTTGAACATGGTGCTCACTGGGCAATCGGAGCTTTAGCCTGTTTAATGCTTGTTTCCACGGTAAAAGAAATTCCCGAAGCAGTAACAGGCGGAATAGGTTTAGGATTTATTGTTCTTGCTTTTATTTCTTCCGTTATGCATAACAAAAAAATGGAAAGACTTTTAGCTGAAAAGGAAAACAAAAATGCTTAAGCTTCCGCTTGTTACATTTATTGTAACCTCTTATAATTACGAAAAATATATTTTAAAAACGCTCGAGAGTATTAAGGCTCAAACATACAAAAATTTTGAGATTATAGTTGTCGATGACTGCTCAAGCGACAATTCATGCGAAATAATCGAAGATTTTATTTCTGATAATCAGGATTTGAAAATTACTCTTATTAAAAATGAAACAAATCAGGGACAGCTTGCCTCAATGATTAGAGGGCTTGAAAATGCGGAGGGACAATTTATAAGTTTCATTGACAGTGATGATATTTTACTCCCCGAATACGCTCAAAGTCATATAAAGGTTCATATGGAAACATCAGTTGCCTTAACGTCATGCCAAATTGTTGAAATAGGCGAAAATGATGAAGTTCATACAATGAATTCAAACGCCAGCCCTCACTGTGATAACCTCGAAAGCTTATTTACATCGGAAAAGGTTAATTTTAAAGTATTAAAGCATAAGCGTTTCGGCGGCTGGTACTGGTCTCCAAACAGTTCTGCAATGTTTAGAAAAGCATCAATTGAACTTATTTGTAATTACAAAAATACGCATAAGTGGAAAATTTGTCCCGACAAGTTTTTGTTTAATTTTGCAAATTTAATCGGCGGTTCTGCAATAATCTTTAAACCTCTAATCGGTTACAGACGCCACAAAAATAACGCGGGAAACTGCTCTCTTGTAACGGGGGATAAAAGACTGCACAGCGATTATATTACAAAGGTTAATATACAAAACAATTTGAAAATACGCCCTGAAACAATCAAATTTTTGTGGGAAGAAAGAAACAAAATCGGAATAAGAAATACCGTTAAGTTAATCTCAACGGTACTTCTTTCATATATATTTTAGAAATTAGTCAATCTTCCAACTGTGGAGATATTCTTCCTGCTCGGGGGTTAATGTATCTATTTCAATTCCCATTGATTTTAGTTTCAATTCTGCAATTTTAACATCAACTTCATGCGGAAGCGTATATAGTTTATTTTCAAGTTTGCCTTTGTTTTTAACAAGAAATTCAATACCTAAAGCCTGATTAGCAAAACTCATATCCATAACGCTTGCGGGGTGTCCCTCGGCGTTTACGAGGTTTACCAGTCTGCCCTGAGCAAACACGTATACAGATTTTCCGTTATCAAGCTTGTATTCTTCAAGGTTCGGTCTGATTTCACGGATTTCAACGGCATGCTTTTTCAGTCCTGCAACATTAACTTCCCAGTCAAAGTGACCTGAATTTGCAAGGAATGCACCGTCTTTCATTTCAAGAATATGATGAACATCCACAACATGTTTATCGCCCGTAACAGTTAAGAATACATCTCCTTCTTTTGCAGCTTCGGCAATCGGCATAACTCTGTATCCTTCCATAGCCGCTTCAAGAGCTTTCAAAGGATCAACTTCACAAACAATAACGTTTGCCCCGAGAGCTTTTGCGCGAAGCGCACAGCCTCTGCCGCACCAGCCGTAACCCGATACGACAACTGTTTTACCGGCAATAAGAATATTTGCACCTCTTATAATTCCGTCCATCGAGCTTTGTCCGGTACCATAACGGTTATCATAAAGGTGTTTAGTCAAACTTGTATTAACTCCTACGGCAGGGAATTTTAATTCACCCTGAGCTTCAAGAGCCTGAAGTCTTATAATACCGGTTGTGGTTTCTTCTGTTGAACCGATAATTTTTGAAGCAAGCTCTGGACGTTCCGCATGTATTGTTGAAACGATATCGCATCCGTCATCAATAATAATATCGGGATTATGATTTAAAGCTTCTTTAATATGTGCTTTATATTGTTCTACACTTTCTCCTGCAACGGCAAATGTAGGAATTCCGTAGTGTTTTACAAGAGCAGCCGCAACATCATCCTGGGTTGAAAGAGGATTTGATGCAACAAGAATTGCATCTGCACCGCCTGATTTCATTACAACACATAATGCCGCTGTTTCTTTTGTTACGTGAACACAGGCAGAAAGTTTCAAACCTTTAAACGGCTGTTCCTTTATAAATCTTTCCTGAATTTGTTTCAAAACAGGCATATCTTTAAACGCCCATTCAATTTGATTTTTCCCCTGATCTGCCAGATTTATATCTTTAATATCACATTTCATATCCATAATCTGCATTTAATTTTCTCCTTTTCAAGCTGAATTATAACAAGAAATATATTTTAAATCTTTTATTGTAAAAATTTCTTAATAATATAATATATTATGTCAAAAATTTTTCTTTACTTGAGTTATAACTTTAGTAGTAAGGAGTTTTCGCGTGAAAGTCAGTTTAAATTTAAATCAACCGAATGTAAAAAATAACATTAAGTTTGAAGGCTACAAGCCGGTAAAATCGCAATACGGAGACAAAGAATACGAGTTTAACTATGTTTTTGACGACAGTAAATATGACTGTTTTCTTGAACTATATTCCGTTGAACAGGATGATAACAAAAACTATTACACAACAGGCATTCTTGAAAAAATTGACACAATGAATGATGATTCTGAAAATAAAGAACGCGGTATTAAACTTGAAAGCGGAAAAGCAACAAAAGTAGATTTATCCGGAGATTTCGATATTGCACCGGACGAGCCGTTTGCATATCATTACAAACTTTATCCGAAAAACAATCACAGCGCACCTCCTATTTACGTACTTGACCCTGGAAATGTGATTAACGAATCAATAACAACTCATAATGCTTATGATGTTTACAATATTATAACTGACAGACAGCCAACCGTTTCTAAAGGCGGAGCTATGAAATTAATCATACCTGACTGCCATAACGTTATATGGAAATATGATGATAATAACAAAGTTGTAATGAAAGACCCCGATGAAATAGTTAAGCTGATGAGTTCATCAAAGAACTTTGCCAATAAAATCGGCGGCTCTCTTGCCGGTATTGAAAAGTCACTGGATAACGGAGAACTGGATAATTTTACAAGAATTATTACACTTCCGTTATTTACGGATGATAGCTTAACAGCCCATGCTTATTGGAATAAAAACTGCTTCCAGATGGCGCACAGTTTAGGTAATATTAACAATTATGCAGCCATCCAGAGAAAAATGTTTGCCAAAGGTATGAATATGGTTTCTGATGGAGCATATGTTAACGAAGGTCTGGAAGGTACGCACTTCCAACATATATTGAAATGGGGAGAACAATCTCCTTACTTCAACTGGTTTAGAATTACAGGTCTGAAAGACAGCCCTCTTAGTCTCGGCGTATTCGGCAAAGATACGGAACATGTTACTCACAGACTTGTTAACTCTCCTTATAAGTTTATCCAAAATGAAGACGGGACTGTCAGCATTAAACCAAACAGAGGAGAATATGACTCCAATAAACCCACTTATATTCAGATTTATGATAACAGACTGGTTTATGCCGATAAATTGAGCAGCAGAGATTTGATTAAAGCTTATGAAAAATTCGACAAAAACTACCTTGATATAAATAACCACAATGATACTGTTGCACCTTACAGTTTCAGAATTAACCCCGAAACATATAAAAAGAATGTTGAAACGCTTAACGAATATAATAAGAGCGTGCCGGAGTATAAACGTATTAAACTTAAAAGCGGTATCGGAACAAAATCAGTAACTCAATTTGAATACTTCGGGCTGGATGGAAAACATGAAAGCGGTTTTTATACATGGGATGCAAATCCTGATATTGCAAAGTTAAATTATGTTTTCTCACATACAGATACGCAGGCGTTAAAAAGTATTACAGATCCGAGAGAAAGAGCATCAAAAACAGCTTTAATGCAGCGTAAAAATATGGAAGTTCAGGATTATGCCGTTTCATCAGCACAGTACTGGACAAAGAAAACAAACCAGATATTAAATCTAAATGCAGCACAACATTTGAGAAACATCAACAGCTTAGATGCCGAGGGAATTTATAAACGAATTAAAGAACAGTCTAACGGCAAAGTATTCCCGAAAGACTTAGATGTTACCCAAAATATCGTGGAAAACGTATTAGATGACTCATATGAATTATTCGGAGCACAATCGGTTGAATCATACAATGACCATATTGTTATGGGATTAATGGATGTACCTCTTGATTCTATTGAAGTGGGTGATGATATTATTTCCGCACTCGGTTCTCCTTATATTTCCAAAAGAGCAACCAAAGACGACCAAATCGGGGTTTCGAGATACGAAATGTATCAACACGGAAACATGCATTTAAGAAATGAATATAAAGATGCTTACGAATTAACTGATAAAATGTATACAAAAGAAATGTATTCATTTGCAAAAGAAATCCTGCAAGCCGTTGAATCAAAACTCCCTGCCAATACCAAACTTCATGACCAGTACGGAAATGCTACGCCTTACGGGAAATATGTTATACCACTGTTAACTTCAGAAATTGCGAGATTTGCAGTTATTAAAGCCGTGGATCCGAAAGCAACATTCAGCTATGATAAAGAAACAGGCGAACTGGCTTATGATTATAATTCATTGAAACGCACATCTTTATTGGGTATGGGAATTATTGCAGACTGCCCTGAAGATGAAGCGGTTTCTCTTATAAATCATTTAAGAAGAGGTATCAAAAATATACATGCTTCCGATAAAGAAAAACTTGCAAGTGCTTTATTAAGATCTATAAAAGGAACAAATCTTGAAAGTTTCAAGCTTGCAGAAATGATTGTTGACAGAACTCAAGCAGGTTTGGATTGGAGAATTGATGCAACCAAAGATATAGGCGATATCGAATCTCTGAGAAATAAAAAGACTGATTTTGAATATACATGGAATAAAGTTATAGAATTTTGGTCAAAATTTACTGATGCTGTAAAAGAATCACACCCTGATGCATATATTGCAGCAGAAGTAACTGATTTGGGTGATATTTATACTGACGGATACGGTAAAAAATCGGGCGACAGATTTGCAGACAAAACCGAAGCTATGAGAAAGCTGCTTAATGAAGCAGGATTTACAACTACTGCAAATTATGATTACTTCTCATCAGATTTAACTAAAATTTTCGGAAAATTATTTGATTTTGACGGGAAATACAGTCCTGAAAAAGGATATGACCAGGGAAAAACAATTCTTGATAAATTAGCCGGCGGTGAAAACTTCTTAAATTCAGGTTCTCTCGAATCATTAATTTATTCTTATACTTTTGCCGGCAACCATGATAAATGCCGTGCGTTAGATGGTTTTTCAATGGATATGGATTTGGTTTACACTGATTTAACCGAAAAGGGAAATCCATACCGTGAAAGGGCATACAGAATTCTCAACGGAATTAAATACGGTGAAAATGTAAATTATGATTCAATTGATAATTATAACTACAATAAAGTAAGTAATCTTGCGATTGCCAAATCCGAAGCAATTGCAAGCGGTATGGGAAAAGCCAAAGAAGAAATCGGGCTGAGCGAAAACAGAAAAAAATATGTTTATGACAAAATGGTTGAAGCGTTAAAAAACCTTTCTAACGGCAAATATAAAGATAAGCTTATTGAAGCTGACGGCTTCGGTACTAAGGACTACAATATTGCATTAGATATTGTTTTTGATGAAATGAGCTATCTCGAACCTGAACCGGGTAAACGCTTAAACGATGATGAAAGAAAAAAACTTAAAGATAAAACTCTTGAAAGAATAATAGACCCTGCAATGTCAAAACTTCTCGGACAGACAAAATTCCTTGTTGCATTATTAGGAAACCCGACATTATTTGCAGGTGATGAATACGGTGCAACTGGTTACGAAACAAAAACTAAAAATATTTATCTGCAGAACCGCAACGTAATCCATGAAGAATGGGCAGATCCGAACAGCCCCGAGTTCAAACCTTTCGTAAAAAGACATAAAGAAGATATGATGAAGGCATTAGCCTTACGTTCAAAAACTGAACTTCAACCTTTAAACGATGGTACGCCTTTTGCGCTTAAAGAACAAAACGCTCATTTTAAATATGATGTTTACAAAGACGATACTAACAAAATACCTGAAAACTTTGACCACACAGAAGAAGGCGATACTCAAGTTTCTGCGCTTCTAAGACAAAGTCCTAACGGTGCAATGACTGTATCTGTATTTAATACGGCAGGCTTAAATCATACTTTTGATAAATACTATGATGCAGCCGAATTAACGCTGGAATGCATCGACCTTAATGACGACCGCGGCGGTAAAGTCGGCTTGAGAGGCGGTTTAAGATCAGGTATGCAATTCAGAAATGCTGATCAAAATGATAAAACAATATATAGTGTAAATGAACAAAATCAGATAACAGGTCCTAATAATGCTCCTATTAAGTTTAAAGATGCAACTTTAATTCTTTACCATCAACCTAGCTTCACCGGGAAAAGGGTTATGTATAACCCTCAATATAACATAGTTTCAAACCCTTATTCGCAGGTGAATAAAGAAAAACATAATGCAGGCAGCAAGCTTGCCTTACTGAGCAAATAAACTTAAAAGCCCGTTTTATAAAACGGGCTTTTGTATTAACCGAAAAATTTTCTCACTTTCTTCACTGTATCAAAAGAATACGGCGGATACATAATATTCATATCAATTTCAGGATTGCGGACAAGAATACTTTTTAAGTGAGTAAACGCATCAAATGTATATTTACCGTGATATCTCCCCACACCGGAATAACCTATTCCGCCAAACGGCATTTCTACATTTGTTGTATGCTGAATTGTATCATTAACGGCACCGCCGCCGAATGAAAGACTTTTTATTACTTTCCAATAAAATTCTTTATCCTTGGAAAATACATACAGCGCTAAAGGTTTCGGTTTATTACGCAGAGTATCTATAACACTGTCAATATTTATATATGTCATTATAGGAAGGACAGGTCCGAAAATTTCCTCCTGCATCGACGGACAATCATAAGTATCAACGGATAAAAGAGTTGGTTCTATATATAACCCGCATTCATCTGTTTCACCGCCGTATATAATATTTTGAGCTTCCTGAGCTATTAACTCCTCCAAACGCCTGAAAGCATCTGTGTCAATTATTCTTCCATAATCTTTGCTTTCTTGTGCAAAAACGCCATAGAAGCTCTTTATCGAGCTTATTAAATTGTTAACAAGCTCTTGTTTTACATCTTCATGCACCAGAACAAAGTCCGGTGCTATACAGGTTTGACCTGAATTCAAAAATTTTCCCCAGGCAATTTTTCTGGCAGCCTGTTCTAAGTTTGCATTTTTATCTACGATTACCGGGCTTTTACCGCCAAGCTCCAGTGTATACGGTATAAGTTTTTTGGCAGCGGCTTCCGCAACCAGTTTTCCTGTTTGTGTGCTTCCGGTAAAAAACATATAATCAAAATCGCCTGATAAAAGTTCTGATGATGACATTTCCGTAGGCAAAATACATTTTACATAATTGTCGCTAAATGTCTGGGCTATTATTCTGCAAATAACTTCAGCACATCTGGGCGTCCTTTTCGAAGGTTTTACAACTGCACAGTTGCCCGCCGCAACAGCACCGATTAACGGAACAAAAGCAAGCTGAAAGGGGTAGTTGAAAGGAACAATTATTAAAGCTACCCCGTAAGGTTCTTTTACAACATAAGCATTTGACGGTTTTAAATAGACTGGAGTTGAAACTCTTTCTGTTTTAGCCCATTTCTTCAAATACTTAATTGTATAATCAAGTTCTTTAAGAACAAAACCGATTTCGGTCGTATAAATTTCAAAATCAGATTTTCGTAAATCATCACGCAAAGCCTGAACAATTTCAGGTTCGTAATGCTTTATTGAATCCTTGAGATTTTTCAGCTGTTTTATTCTGAAACTTACATCTTTAGTTCTGTTAGTATTAAAAAATTCTTTTAAATTTGCTGCAATATCATCAATCATCATACGATTATTAAAAGCCGAAATTTAAAAAGTATAAATTAGTAAGTCAGGCTAATTACACTGAAAATCTGAAGTGTACCAGATCACCGTCCTGTACTATATAATCTTTTCCTTCAAGGCGTGTAACACCTTTTTCTTTACAAGCAGCATATGAACCGTTTTTCACAAATTCATCATAAGGAGTGATTTCAGCTCTGATAAAACCTTTTTCAAAGTCGGTATGGATTACACCTGCGGCTTGAGGAGCTTTTGCTCCGGCAGGAATTGTCCAGGCGTGAACTTCTTTTTCTCCTGCAGTAATAAAAGTTCTTAAGTTAAGAAGTTTATAAACCGATTTAATCATTCTGTTTATTCCGCTGTCCTCAATACCGAGTTCATTTAAATATTCTTTAGCTTCTTCTTCACCCAGTTCAGCAAGTTCTTCTTCTATTTTGGCAGAAATAAGCACAACTTCCGCATTATGTTTAGAGGCGTATTCTTTAACCTGCTCAGTGTAAGCATTGCCGTCTTTCAAATCAAATTCGGATACATTTGCGGCATAAATAACAGGTTTTGTAGACATCAGGTTAAGCTGTTTAACAACAGGAATTTCATCTTCGTTAAAGTTATCTTTTACATTAATAAATATTGCATCCTCTAATAGTTTTTGCATTTTTTCAAGAACCGAAAGCAATAAAACTGCATTTTTATCACCTGATTTTGCGGTTTTTGAAACTTTGGCAATTTGTTTTTCCACTGAAGCCATATCTGCCAGTGCAAGTTCGGTATTAATAACTTCAATATCATCCAGAGGATTAACTTTTCCTGCGACGTGAATTGTATTCGGGTCATCAAAGCATCTTACAACCTGAATAATTGCATCAACTTCTCTTATATTATGCAAAAATTGGTTTCCCAATCCTTCGCCTTTGCTTGCACCTTTTACAAGCCCTGCAATATCAACAAATTCTATTGCTGTCGGGATAATATCAGAACATTTACAAAGTTTCTGTAATACTTCCAATCTTTCATCAGGCACATTAACAACACCCACATTCGGCTCTATTGTACAAAACGGATAATTCGCACTCTGTGCATTTTTTGCACTTGTTAAAGCGTTAAATAAAGTTGATTTTCCAACATTCGGCAAGCCGACAATTCCGGTTCTTAACATTATAAAATATTCCTTTTCTTAAATTTCCACTATTATTATTGTACTTCAAACAAATACAAAAAAGGCGGGAAGATTTTCCCGCCTTATCAAAAATATACAATAATAACTAATAAGTCATTTCCCAATTATCATTTAATATTTTACCGAAACAACCGTACCAGTCCGCAGCAGTACCGATGCATGTGTTTTCAAAGTTGTTTTCTCTGTCATCTTTACTTACGGGGGCGGAAGCACCATAGTCATCAATTATGCCATTCTCATAAACATAAACTGCAAAAACATCTCTGCCTACTATATTAGGACCATTTTGACCGTTTATATCGACATCAAGACTAAAAAGAATGTTGGCAGGTGCGGCAGATTTGTAGGAATAACCTAATGAAGCACCGCTTGCAAGTGTTACATATCTGTTTAAATTAGTAGAAACTGCTGTTCCGCTAATTTTTTTGTATTCGTTTGCCATGCAAGGGGTTCTATCTGCTCCGCAATCATTAACCACTTTAAAATAGCTTTTTATAAATTCACCTATATCATCATTTGAAACCAGTCCTGCTTCTTTCAGATTAATGGCATTTTTATCGGTTTGATATTGCAGTAAAGCTTGTGACATCTCATTATAGAACTTATGAAGCTGTACAACATAAGTTTTACGCTGATGATTTTGCATTAAAGTCGGTACAGTCATTGCGGATACCACACCGATTATGCCTAAAGTTACTAAAACTTCAGCAAGCGTGAATGCTAATTTAGGAGCTGGAGAATTGCCCCCCCCCCGACTGATCCGCAGGCAGACACTTCAACACAAGCTTTATGAAACTTATTAAATTTATGTGCCTGTTTTGCGTTTAATCTTTTCATAATTGCTCCTTTCATAAAATAAATAACAAATAATCCATATTAATTATAGCCTATTTGTTACTTATTTTCAAGGTTGTATTACCATGGATAAGTTATTTGCCAGCCTTGCTCAATGATTTTAGTAGCACAGTCCAATCCTGAGCCGCTTTTTTGTTTTTTATAATCTGCTCCACATGTATCTCTTCCATATGGTCTATAAGGTTCAATACCTCCCATGTCATTAATACCAATAACAAATACATCTTTTCCAATTACATTTGGAAGTTTATAGGCTCCATTAACATCAATCCAAATAGTTTCTTTATCAATTATTGCACAAGCCCCGTCAGGAAACTGAATAGACGGAGAACTGGAAGGTATAGGAGAAGTAATTCCCTGACCACCAGGCCATCTGTATTCATGTTCAAGATTAGCTGCCCAAATGATTTTATCAGTTGTTGAAACACAGAAACAAGCTCCCCAAGCACAGTTTGAATTAAAAGTAGTTACAGAAGGTAAAAGAGGTAATAAGTATGTATCAAAAACTTGCTGCTTATCACTCCAATCCCATGTATTAATAGCTCCATATAAATTTACAGCGTACATATACGTATTGGAAACTGTAGAATAAACCTTTTTTAAGCGCACTATAGTTTCTTGCTTTTGATGATTTTCTACAATAACAGGTAGAGTTAAAGCGGCAAGAATACCTATAATTCCGAGAGTAATTAAACTTTCAGCGAGCGTAAACCCCAAACGCACAGCTTGATTAATTTTAAACGAATTACATAAGAGCGTAAAACTCTCTTTACAAGCTACAAAACGCCCCCCCCCCGTGGGTAGGGTAATTCTATTAAATCTTTCATAAATTACTCCTTTATAAAAAAATAATCTACATTAATTATAGACTATTTTTTTAATAAGTTCAAGCCTGCAGGATTTATGCAATACCTTCATCAGAGGGACCGATTACCTGTATACCGAATTTTGTCCTAAACAGGTGTTTTACGGTATCCCCCTGAATTTCATACATCATCTTATTGAACAGGTCATAAGCTTCGCGCTTGTATTCGATAAGGGGATCTTTCTGCCCGTATGCACGAAGTCCTATACCTTCTCTCAACATATCAATATTATGAAGGTGATCAATCCATTTATTATCTACTACACGAAGCAATATATCTTTTTCTAAATTTCTGATTACATTATTTTCACTGAATGCTTCCTGCGGGATTGCGTCAGGGTCGTATTGTGAGATTACCTGATTATAAAAATTTATAACTTCTTCTTCGTGCTGTCTGTATGAATTAATTGCAAGTGTTTTTAATTTATCATATATAGGCTCAAACCTGAGATTTTGAACATCTGAAACTTGAACTCCTGACAATTGCGGAATAATTGAGTGAAGTTCTTTTATCATTGTCTGCAAATCTTCATAAACATATTCTTCGGGGTGTAAATCAGGCGCAATATAACTTCTAAGCAATCTGTCTATTTCTTTTTCTATCATATAATAAATATCTTCTGACAAATTCTTACCTGCAAGAACTTTTCTGCGCTGAGCATAGAATTTTTCACGTTGAATATTCATTACATCATCGTATTCAAGAACTGATTTTCTTATGTCAAAATGATATGTTTCAACTTTTTTCTGAGCTGATTGAATTTGTTTAGTGATAAGAGTATTTTCAATAGCCAAATCTTCTTCAACGTTAAGCATATTCATTAACGCCGTAATTTTGTCACCGCCGAATATTCTCATTAAGTTGTCTTCAAGAGATAAGAAAAATCTCGTAGAGCCGGGGTCGCCCTGACGGGCAGCACGACCTCTTAACTGGTTATCAATACGGCGTGATTCGTGTCGTTCTGTACCTATAACGTGCAAACCGCCCGCTTCAACAACTTTTGCGTGTTCAGCCTCCGTAATTGCACGGGCTTCTTTTAATGCTTTTTCTTTTTCTTCTTCATAATTCGGGCTTTCTGAAGTAATTCCTTTATTATCAAGCATTTCTTTTGCAAGAAATTCCGCGTTACCGCCGAGAAGAATATCCGTACCGCGCCCTGCCATGTTTGTAGCAATTGTAACGGCTCCTACACGTCCCGCCTGTGCAATAATATAAGCTTCTTTTTCATGATGTTTGGCATTTAAGACATGGTGTGGAATTCCTTTTTGCTTTAACAGGTAAGATACATATTCCGATTTTTCAATACTTATTGTACCGACAAGAACGGGGCGTCCGATTTTATGCATTCTGATAATGTCTTCGACAACCGCATTAAATTTGGCGCGTTCGGTTTTATAAATTACATCGGGGTAATTTACTCTAATATCAGGCTTGTTTGTCGGAATTGTAGTAACTTCAAGATTATAAATCTTGCCGAATTCTGCTTCTTCTGTCATTGCAGTACCTGTCATGCCGGAAAGTTTCGGGTATAATCTGAACAGATTTTGGAAAGTAATACTTGCAAGAGTTTGAGTTTCATCCTGAATTTTTACGCCTTCTTTAGCTTCGATAGCCTGATGAAGTCCGTCAGACCAGCGTCTGCCTTCCATAAGGCGTCCCGTAAACTCGTCTACGATAACAACTTCATCATTTTTAACCACATAATCCGTATCTCTTACAAACAATTCTTTAGCTTTCAGTGCCTGCAAAAGATGATGGGCATACTGTGTATTTATATCAAATAAATCCTGAACTCCTATAATTTCCTGAGCTCTGTCGATACCGTCTTCGGTTAAAATAATATTTTTATTTTTTTCATCAACTTCGTAATCTTTAATTTTTTCTAATTGAGGAGCGACTTTTGCCATTAATTGGTATGTTTCAGCCGATTTTTCAAGTCTTCCGCTTATAATTAACGGAGTTCTTGCTTCATCAATAAGAATACTGTCAACTTCATCGATAATCGCATAATTATATGGTCTTTGAACAAGCATATCAAGGCTTGCAGCCATATTGTCACGCAAGTAGTCAAAGCCGAATTCATTATTTGTACCGTAAGTAATATCACAGTCATAGGCGGCTTTTTTAGCAGCGAAATCATCAGCAGTTCTTCCGCCCGAGAGGATTACACCGACAGAAAGACCGAGGAATTTATATATTTTTCCCATCCACTCGCTGTCACGTTTTGCAAGATAGTCGTTAACCGTGATTACGTGAACACCTTTCCCTGTCAATGCATTCAAGTAGGCAGGAAGCGTCGCGACAAGAGTTTTACCTTCCCCTGTTCTCATCTCGGCAATATGACCGTTATGGAGAAAATAGCCGCCTATAAGCTGAACATCAAAATGACGCATATTTAAAACGCGCTTGCCTGCTTCTCTTACGGTTGCAAAGGCTTCAGGAAGAATTTTATCCAGAGCTTCTTTTTCTAACTTTCTGTCAGTTTTAAAATCATTAGATGTAGGACGCTTGGCAAGTATTTCCTTAAATTCATCGGTTTTTGCCCGCAGCTCCTCATCCGTAAGCTGTTCAAACTGCGGTTCTAAAGCATTTATATGGTCAATTATCCCCATAATACTTTTAACTTTTTTTTCGTTAGGATCGCCCAACATCTTTAATAAAAAACTTAACATTATAAAATTTTCCTCTCCATTCCGGTACTTCTTATTTTAATACTAGCATGGACAAGGAAAATTTGCTTAATCTTAAGGAAAAATTTATTATTACGTACTAAACATTGTGAATACTTTTTCTACGTTTTTGCTTATTAAGTTTTTAACTGTATCATATTCGGTTGTCAACGCAGAAAGCTCTGTATCAATATTTTTCATCTTTACTTCCAGTGATTGTTCTTTGGTATTGAGCTGACTTTTCTTAACATTATATTCAGCCTCTGCCCGTGCCACGGCATCCTCGTCAGTAACTTCCGCAACATGACCGTTCAGAGTATAATGCCCCTGGTAGAAATAACCGTCGTTATTTAGTGAAGATATAAATAACTGACCATTTTTCAATGCGTTGTTAAGATAATCAGGATCGGTTACCTGCTGTCTTTTCATCTTATCAGTACAAGCACCGTTCATACATAATTGGTTATACAACATGTTATAAAAATCAGCGTTTAATGCATCTTGCTCTGTCATTGCCTTATCATTTTTGACTACGAAATTATATGAAACATCATCGGTTACATATGAACTGTTAGCAGAAGAACCGGCATCAACACTTATGCCATATTCATAACCTACCTGAGAAATAGCGAAGTATGTTAAGAAGGATTTTAACATATTGCTTACGTTCACAGCGGTTATACCATTTGTTCCTTGAACAATATTATTAACTTCTTCTGATTTCGAAATTGCATTATTTACAGAAGATGAGATAATAGCACCGTTAGAACTTGATGTTTGAGTTGAATTCAATAAAGCTTTAGTAAACTCATATGCCCTATCTAATGCATCATTAGCTTCATCGTCAACATTTAAGCCGTTAACACTGCCAGAACTGCCCTTACCTAATGCTGCTGCCATTGCATCTAAAATAGCAGTAGCAACATTATTTTCCATAACTCCAGCATCTACTTTAGCTGCAATGGCATAATTACCGTCAATTATATCACCGAGTGTAATCTCTTCTAACTCTTTAGGATCGGTAATAGGCTGACCATTTTTTGTAACAGCAATATCTTTATCGTTTTTCAGCGATGTCGTGGTGGTTAAATTAAGACCTGCAGTAGAGAATATATCCTTAAGGTTTATTGCATAAAGAGGATCACCTTTCTTGTGCGTACCGTCATCACTTTTGTATGTTGCTTCTTTCAAGTAATTAATAAATGCATTAGTGGTAAATGAATTTGCAAGAGTTTTATCAATAATTTCACCGCCTACACCGGAATCGGTGTAGCCATCCTTACCAAGTTTTATTACTGCATTTATAGTTGAAGCATCTGCCTGATTATATACGCCCAATTGATACAAAAATGCGTTACGGGAACCATCTGTTTTACTTCTGTTGTTATCGTCTAATGATGTACTACCCATAGAACGTGACACTTTAGGATCACCTGTTTTTTCATCAATGATACCTGCATCTACTGCAGCCTGGAACATACTTTCAGACAAAACGATCTTACCTTGAGCATCCGTAATTAAGTACGGGTCATACTCGTTAAGAGCTGAAGGTTTCATCATTATATCGTAAGATAAATCGTAAACATCATCATCAACTGTATCCCATACGAGTTTAGTTGCATTCAAAGAATTTTGATATTCTTCTGCAGCTTTTTGCTGATCACGGGTAATAGAAAGTTTTTCTTGCGCAATTTGCATTGATTGAAATTCGCAATTCAACTTCCTTGATGTTATGGCTAGAAATCTCGCTTGTGAAGCCGCCAATCCCATTTTAGTAACGCTTTCCTTTCGATTTATCTTAGTAACAACATGTCCGTTATTCGAATTGACGGCATTATTATGCGTGAACTTTAATAAAAAATAGTCTTTTGTAACAATTTATTAACATTATTTCAAATCAATCAACAAATCATACATTTTATCAATTTTATCTTTAACTTCGGAAAATTGATCTTTTAAATCAATAAAACTGTGTATTGTTACAAACTTTTCTTCTATTTCTTCGATTATCTCTCTATGTTTTTTCTCAAGCTGCTCGGGAGTTACGAATATTTTCTGCTGAACAAAAAACATTAAAACTACAATAATTATCGGAGAATATTCTATGAATTTATCCATAATTTCCTTTCTTTAAAGTGTTATAGGCCAGTAAAAGTCAACAAGATACGAAGCAGCATCCATTGGATGAGATAAAAATTTAAGTTCTTTTGACTGCTTTATCTGCTGATAAGTCGGAATATCAATCTTTGACGAACCTTCTTTATATTTGAGATTGTAAATATTATATAGAAGTTTTTCACATCTTTTATCAACAAACAGACAAACTTCGCCATTTGCGGAACGAACTTTTGAATTAAAAGCCATTATCCTGTTTTTAATAGGCGGGTTAAATGCTTTAATCTGAATTTCAACATCATAGCCGTATTGTAAAAGTTTTTTCTTGATTATTACATAATTTGTATATTCGCTTGTACAGCTTCTGTTATCGCCTGATGCATCACCGTTTACGATTACTTTCCCTTTATGGTTCGGGTAACGTCTGTAAAATTCATCGCAGGCTTTTGCAGTTGTAGTATTTTCCATTGCAATTTCATCAAAGTAAAAAACTTTATCATCTGTTTTATGCGCAAAAACCCAGCACATAGGGTCAACGTTAAAATCGCAGGAAATATGCAAATCCATATCAGGCTGGTAAGAAATATCTTTGATATTTGCATCGGTAAAATCCTTTATAACAAGCCCGTTATTATATTCCCCGTTTTGAGCAAGAACAAATATATTATAATATTGTTCATCATAAAGTTTTTTTAGTTCATCACAAAAACCCTCGGGCAAATAAATATTTTGGGTTGTTGGTGCAGTGATAAGCCTGTAATTCGGAGCAGGATTTTCAACAAACGTTTTGTAAATCCAGCCTCTTTGCATTTCAGGGTTTGTATGACCAAAAATTCGGTAGGTAAAATTCTTCCAAACCTTTTTAACTCTCTGACGCATACGCCCGAGAAGCATTTTAAACGTATCGTAAGGAATATCTGACATTTCTTCAATTTCTACAAACCCGAGATTTAAAGACTTAAGTTTATTGGGCTCGTCAAAATGTCTGAAAAGTATTTCCGAACCGTTTTTAAAAGTCAGTTTTTGCAGAGTTGATGACCATTCATAATCCTTGCCGTCCACAAAACCAAAATTTTCTAAATGTTCAAAATAAGTTTGCAAAGTCGTATCTCTAACAAGAGTATAAGTTTGGGCACCGACCAATCCACGGACACCCGGGAATTTTAATGCAAGTAAAATCCCCAAAAGAGAACCTGCAAACGTTTTCCCTGAGCCGTAACCTCCCTGATATACCGCAACATCTAATGTATAATCGTGCGGGATTTCTAAAAATTTCCGCTGAGCCTTTAATAATTTATACAACATAATCCCCTGTAACTCATTAATCTTTAATTAAAACGTGATTTCCGTTAATAGTAACCCACTTTCCTTCTGAAGAACTGCCTGAACTTTTGCCTGAAGATGACTTATGAGATGATTTTTCAGAAGTTTGTCTTTTGCTGTTATTTCCTGTACTATTCGGATTTGAAAAATACTTATTATACTGAGAATATTTATCATTACCAATAAGTCCGCCTTGCTCATCAATAACATCACGACCAAACCAGCCAAAAGGATTTGGAGAATTTTCCTGACGAAAATCATAAATACTGTTGCTTGCCATACGATTATCAATTTCTTTTTCATAAACTTTAAATAAATCAGGATCCATGTTTGCAATATCCTGTCTTGAAATATTTGCATCAGAAATTTTATTAATAAAGAACGGATGAGATTTTTTATATTCATCAACAGGTACAGACTGCATACAATCTCCCATATTATCTATTGCATGTGCCGGAATAAAACCGAATGGAGATTTTGCCATAAATTCGTTTTGTAAATTTGGAGTAATATATGTTGTTCCAACATTTTCTCGTAGTTTCGAAACAGGGTCATGCGGGTCTCTGTAATTATTAATGTTATTATAATTTTTGCCGGGCTCTATATATTTTTTGCCGACACCATAAGCATTAAAAGTTGTGGTTTGTAATCCATATTGGATACCAACAACAGTTGCCTCTGTCCCGCCTTCCGAATGTCCGATTGATTGAGTATTTTCTGAATTTAATTCTTCATGCTTATCAAACATACTTTTCGTAAAATTTTGAGCTAGTTTAATTTGTTTACTATCCCCTGTCAGAGCCATTTTTGCATTTGCACCCCAATCTTTTGCACTGAACCTGTCTGTACCGACAAAACAAAGTGCATATTGTCCGTCCTTTTCATAAAGAACTCCTTTAAAATTACTACGACGATTATATTCTCCGTCAACTTTTGTCCAGCCGTTTGATGTTACTGCACCGTTTTTCATTTTAACCATTGAATTTGCCTCAGAACATAAAATTTTGTATTCGTTAGCCATTGCATGTTTGTTCATGTTTACATTCCTTTCTATTTTTTCACATTAAAATAAAACCGCTGTTTTCAGCGGTTTGAAATAATCATACTTCTCAGCTATTCTTAATTATTTGCTTGTATCTACATCTATTGAAAAAACTTTTTTATTATCTATAAAAGAACTGCCAACACTTATACTAATTTCATTATACTTTTCATAACCAAGATATACTCGAAAACGCATTTCATCCATATTCATTCCTTCACGAAATGGTAAAGGTTTCACTGATAAGATTATATTTTTTACTTTCTCATCAAAATAATCATTTTGAAATACTGATGTTTTAATTCCATTTATTTCTCTATTACGGGTCACTATAAACTCACAGCTCGAGCCCCAGCCGCGAAGACGAAACATATGACTGGCTTCAAGAGCTTCTTTAAGTAAGGATGCGTAATCTTCAAAGTACCCCCAGTATATTGGGTTTGTTTCTTTGGTTACTTCAATCCCTGCACCGGTGGGAGGAAATTCCTCACTAAAGACAGGCATTTGAAAGAGTATTAACATTATTAGTAAAATTATTTTTTTCATTATCATACTTCTAAGCTTTTCTTTATTATTTATCTAAATCTATACCTATCGAAAAACTTCTTTGATTATATCTAATATCAAACCCAATACTAATATCTAATTCTTCATAACTTTGATATCCTAAATAAACATCAAATAGCATATCTTCAGCATTCATGCCTTCATAAAATGGGGAGGGCTTTACTGATAATATTACATCTTTTATTTTTCTGTCATAGTAATCATTTTGAAAAACTGAACCTTTAAGATCTTTAATTTCACCGTCACGCGTTATTATAAATTCGTAAGCGGCACCCCAACCGCGAAGGTGAAATATTTTTGCATCTTCAAAGGCTTCTTTTAATGCGATACTATAATCTTCCAAATAACTCCAGAATATAGGATTAGTTTCCTTTGTCATCTCTACTCCGCGTGGAGGAATATCTTCCCCAAATGCGGGGATTTGAAAGAGTATTAACATTATTAGTAAAATTATTTTTTTCATTATAATATTATTTTACTAAAAAAGGACTATTTGTATATAATACTTTTAGTTGTTTTTTATAGTGCCGCAAATGCGGCACTATGATTTATCTTCACTGATTAAAAAGTTATTTGCGTTTTCTATTCCGTACTGTTCAAGTGCAAATTTAAAGCATTCCAGCCAATCTATTTTTTGCTCTACTTCAGGAACCTGAGCAAAAGACTGAACAACTTCAAATAATTCCTTCAATCTCATTTTTCTTTCAAAAGAAGCTCTTCTGTCGCCATAACGATATATGTAATTACCGTTTCTTACATTATCATCAATTTCCATAAAGCTTGTTTTGCCTCTGTCATTTACTCCGATTAATTCTTTACCGAGTTTAAAATTAGAGATTATCTCAGCTGTTTTTTCAACCATTGGAACAATAATTTTTCGATTTATGGAATCCAATATCATGTTTAATCGTGCTTCCTGACCGCTTACGGAATAATTCAGTTCTGTTGCAGTTCGTTCTGCAGATTGAAGATTGCCGGCCATATTCTTGAAAATTCCTGTTGCACTTTCTATTGTTGATTTAAAATAATTTAAGAAATCCCAACCCACCATAGCTTTATCAAAAGCTAAAGGTGTCGGAGCCGTCGGCATTAATGCTGCATCATATTCTATAATTTTTCCCGGTTTTACGTCCTGCTGCCCTTTAAAACAGCCTTTAGGTGCAAGATATGGAGGATTCATCATTAGGGTTAAAGCATCTATCTGTTTATTTAAAATTGTTGATGCAAGGCTGTTTAAAATTAGAGCTACTCTTAATGGAGAAATACCTCTTCCCGTCCTTGGAGATTCGATAATATTTGCATGAATAAAAGGATTTATTACAAAAGGGTTGCTTTCAAAACGAATAATTTCTCGTCTTGCGGCAACCACGATTAACCAATTTTTAAGAAGTGTACCGTCAGACAGTTCAATATCTCCCCAGAATTCTAAAATTTCTACCTTTTTCCCTTCAGCAGCATTTTCATCATTATTTTGAGATTTTCTTGATGCCACCACCCCTTTCAATATTTCCAATTTTCTATTATCCAAACAATTATTTGATTTATCAGAATATAATTCATCTATTGTTGAATATGTTCTGTAAATTTTTGCACACTTATCCCAGTTATCTTTATTAAATTTATCAAACACAAAATCTTCTGATTTTATGTGTTTAACTTTTGCGTTATCATAAATTACTTTTTCATCTATTGTAAACCCTTTTTTATCGGGTTTAAGAATTTGTTCTTCAATAGTTTTTGCCCGTCTTACTGTCTTAATCTTTGTTTCCCAGCCGACAAAAAGAGTGCTTTCTCCGGTTTCGACAATGCTGTCAATTACTTTTTCTATTTCATCTTCAATATTCATCTGTTCAAAAGTATTTACAAGCATTGCTTTTTGTTTATTGGCATAACCCTGAGTTTGCGGAGTAGTTCCAGAAACATCAAACATCGCATCAGGATGTGAATATAAATTTTCACTTATATGAGATTTGAGTGTTTGAGCAAGTTCATATATGTCAGGGAGTTCCACCCTGTTATCCCAGCCGTTAATTTTCGGAACATCCGAATTATATATTGCATCTCTTACTAGTTTTATATCAGTAAGCTGTGCACTTCTTTGGTCATTAAATTTGTCATACTTTTCCGTGATACTTGAAACCAAAAATCTTTCTTCAGTATCAGAAAGTTTCTGCGTTAAATCTTCTGTTTCTATCTTCATTTTTTACCACCTTTATTAATTATTTTTTGTTGTCTTATTTTTAAAGACCGAGTACAACTCAATATCCTGTAACTGTCCTTTTCTCAATGTTTCGCTTTTAAGCAAGGCTTCTTTTACAAAACCGGCATTTTTTAAAAGAGTTTTAACTCTGGAATTATCAGGGTAAACAAGAGCTTTAATCTTTTGAAAACCGTAATGTTGAAAACAGTAATTTATAAAAAATTTCGCACATTCCTTTGTATAGCTACCCCAAAAACGTTTATCAAAACAAGTTGTTAACTCTGCACTATGCAAAGTTTTACTATCACCGATAATATTATCTAAGTAGACAAAGCCGCTAACTATATTCCCTTCTGTTATTACAAAACAGAAGGGATAAGTTCTTTGTATAAGACTAAAGAAATAATCATACACATTCGAACCATTAAAAGCATAATCATCTTCAAGATATTTCAAATATTTTGTATATAAAAATAAAGCCTGCTCAAAAAAAGCAGGGTTATCAAAAGGATTTCGGAATTCAGCCATTAAAATACCGCTTTCTCAAACTTCACATAAGCAGTTTCTGTCGTAAAAGCATTAAGTTCTCCTTTTAACATTTTCTCTCTGATGTTATTTTGAATTCCTATCAGAGCATCTGCCTGAATTCCGTTTACAAAAGTTTCGCATTTTGTCTTACGGTTGAAATATCTGAATACCGAAACTTTTGAAAAAACTTTATCCGAAGGTATATCTTTTATATTTGTATATACTTTCGGGGGAATTTTTTCTTTTGATTTTTTCAAATCTTCAATAAATTCTTTTTCAATTTTCATCTTAATAAGGTCATCAAGAGAGGCATTGTTTAAAAGCCTTTCTTCTGCGTCGTTATTTTTCATAAAAAATCTCCTTTGTTAAATTTTACTGTCATCAAGATTAGAAATAGTTATTATCTTTGCAGACTTATATTCTTCCTCGTCCTGATCAGAGTTAAATCCCAAATACTTGCATAAACTTTCAAGAGCTTTCAAACCGGCAGATGTATCACGAAGTTTCTTCTTACCCGTAATACAACCTTCTTTATCCAGAATGTCTTCTTCTTCAAGAGAAAACTCTGCAATCTGCAAAAGTTTTTGGATTACATACCCTTTATTAACTCTTAAAGAGTTAATCTGATTATTAAGTTGAAATTTAATCTCTTTAATAATCACATCCTGTGATAAAAGTATCGATGCTGTTTCTTTTAAGTCCTTGGATTTATAACCTGCCTTTTGGGCAGAAAGCTCGCCGTTAAGGGATTTTATATATTCCGTAACAAATTTTTTTTGTTGTTTGGTTAAATGTTTCATTGTCTTAATGGGTATAAATTATGTATTTTTCTTTACAAATCTTTGTAGAATTTGAATTTTTTGAAAAAAAATTGTATAATAAACATGCTATTTATATTTCGGCTAGTGTAAATCTTAACAGGAGGGGAAAATGAATTTTAAACTTCCTGTTTTTTTTGCCTGAATACGTTATGAACACATTACCTTCTGTATAACTTTACCGACGGGGTATCATCCATACTTGAAGAAATTCTTGAACGCATATTTGCGAGAGCATCTTTATACATGCTGTACCAGTAACTGAAGCGTACATGCTGAGGGTTTCCCTTTAAACGCATACATGCCCCGTAGACAAGAAGAGGTTCGGCAAAGTTATCAGGGATAAGAGTAGTGTCTTCCGCATTCTCCATTAAAAGTTTTTCAACACCATCCAAATTCTTTGCACAATTCTTTGTATAATACAATACTTCTATATCTTTGTCTTTATTAAAAATCGGCAGCAAAATCTTATCATTAAATAAACTATACGTATTTTGAGGCTGATTATTAACAAAAAACGTTTCAAAATCTTCATAATATTCAAGTTTCACTCCATCCGCAATTAATGCTTCAATCCTTCCGTCGATAGAATTTTCAACTTCGCAGGTATTTTTAGGTAAAACAATTTTTGTTTTACGAAGAAGAAAATTCCACCTGTCGAAACCGCAAATTTCTGTATTTAATATATTAAGAATATTTTTTAATTTTTTGTGGTCATTTTTAGTGAGCTCTGAAAATGCACTGACTTGTTTATAATTTAATTCAACAAGACATTTGTTAATAAGTTCTAAATAATTCATAAATTTCCTTTCTTCAATCTTTAAGAAAAAACAGCCTTAAAAAGACTGTTTTTTCATTAAAGATTTTTTTTGAATATTGCTATTTTATAAGACCTTTTTTCAACTGGTCCATAATTGCACGTTCGTGCTTAGCAAATTCTGCGCCGCTCATTTTGCCGATTTGTTCACGGGTAAAAACCAAATTTTTTAAACCGTCACAAACAGAGTTTTGAGCATTCGCTCTCAATCGTTGTTTTGCGGTTTCATTTTCGCTGTTTAATGTTTTTTCGTGCTGTAATTCTCTCAAATATCTTTCAACTGCTTTATTTTCAATATTTTCCACAAGAGCTGAGATTTTAGAGAGTTCATCCTCATCAAAAACAGCATTGGAGTTTCTTAAATATTCAAAAACATCAATTCTTCCGTCTTTATTAAAAAATTCAGGCGGAATACTTCCCTGCATCTGATTTTGCATTTGCGCTGCAGGCTTCAGTAATGCGACTGCAGATGTCTGACCGTTCTGTTGACTTAATGTATACTTTTCAAACGCCTTTTGAGTAACATAATTCATTAAATTTTGTCCTTGTTCCTGGGTCATTACACCTGTCTGCACAAGACTTTTAATAGTTTTCAAATCATTAACAGCCTTTTGTTTAATTGCTTCCGCATAGTTATTTAAAGGCTGCTGCACTCCGGCTGCCGCTTGTTGATTACCGGCATAGGATGAAATATTTTGTATATTTTGTTCATTCATTTTATAATACCTCATTTTTCATATATTCTACCGCAAGCTCAATTGCGTCATCAATAAAAGAGGATAACAGTACAGAGATTAAAGGCTTAAAAAAATCAGGTACAGGAATTCTGCCGACAACATATTTTACAGCCATTTCCTTTTTCTGCTGTCCTTTACTGCTGCCTAAAGCTTCTTCAGCTTTTATAACGGCAGTCTTTGCAAGCTCTTTTATTTTTTCTTTTAATTTATTAAACATAATTACCTCAATATTTTGTTTAATAATGCATCTTCAAAAAATTTTTCGAAGATGCATTACGGGGTACGGATAAATGCTATGCCGCTGCAGCAGAAGCTACTATCATTTTTGCAAGAGCTTTCGGCTGAACAACTTTTGCACCGTATAAATATAATCCTCTTACCAGGTCTGAGAAACTGTCTTTATCTCTTAAGCTTTCAATTTTTGATAATTGAGAAGCAAACGTAATAGCTTCATTTGTTCCTGCAAGAACATAATATTTTCCTGAAACATCAGTTAAATTAGTGCTTACAAGAACATCCATGCCTGCAATTCTTCCGATAGCACCTTCCCTTAAAGTTTCGTCGGCAACATTATGAGCTCCGATAAATTCAGAACTTTGCAATAAGTAAGATTCAATTACAGGGTTAATAACTACCCATGGTCTTACACCTGCAGATACCGCATTTGAATTTTTCAAACATAGAGCCAGCTCTACAAATTTAGAATAAATAGTTGATTTATCAAGTGTAACCGCTGTTTCTTCATCCCCTACAACATTTTTGGAATCAACTTCTGTATGTAACGATAGGATATAAGCATCTTGAACTTCTTCAATAGCTTTTTTTGCATTTTTCAAATGAGCTTCCATTATGTCAGCATTAGATTGAACTTGAGCTACATCATTAATTTTGAATGCAAAGAATTTTTTCTGATCAATTACAAGGTCTTGAGAAGTCGGTTCTAATTCGTCATAAGTAATATTTGATGTACTTAAAGTAGAAATCGCAACGTCAGCCGGTGTAATAATTTTAACCTTGTCACCCTGATTTTTAATTTCACCTTCCCAGTTTCTGTTTACACATTGGAGCATTACGCAATCTTTAGAAAGCATATAATTAAGTTTTTGGCTCCAAATTTCAGGGATAAATGCAGAATAAGCATTGTCTGTCATGTCTTTGTTTCCTTTCTTTTTCTAACTACAAAAAATTAAATGAGCGGCATTTATTAAAAAAACTAATCGTCGTTATAGACTTCTCTGAACTGAAGTCCTATAATTGCACAGGACTGTGTGATATCCTCTCCCGAAACACAAAGTTGAACGGAATAATTTGCTTCTGAAATTTCAGCTTTTTCCATTGTGTCTTTATTTACCGACCAAACAGGAACACTTGCATCTTCAGGTGTCCAGTGGCACGGCAGATCATCTGAAGTCTCATCGTCTGCCCAGATTAAATGATCCCGGTGTATGGAATAAATCTTTTCTATATCATCCGAATATTCACTATCGTAGTCCTTACAAACATAGAAGTTAAAATCGTTATCATGTTCTGTATCCAGAAGAAAATAAAATTCATCAATCATTTTTCTGTGATGCGGATTTGAGAGAGCAAGAAAAGGCGATTTCCACATAAATTTTACAGCTTCACCGTTAAATGTAGTGCCGAAATCTTCTTTATAAATATTTCCGTCTTTATCTGCGGTATATACAGACCCGTTATAAATGCATGCAGTCACAATATCCTGCGGAATTACACGTTTATACCAGGCTTTGTTAACATAGTCATTAATCCACACCGTATGTAAGAAGGTATCATCCGCGTAAGGGAAGAAATACCACATCTGACTTCTTGTCTCATAATGAAGACATAATGTATTTTCAAGTTTGCCGAAAGATGAAAATTCCTGCTTTATTTTCTGTGAAATTTCACTTCCGAGTTGAATTTGATTTAATTCTCCTGCTTGTTCAAGGGCAAAAATTCCGTTACTTAAAAAATATTGTTTATTTTCTACGTTAACAATAGAATTTGCACCGACTGCCCCTTTACTTGCGAACAATACAATTGCAAAATCATCAGGACTTGTTCCCGTTAGCAGATATACACTGTCTTTTTTATAAACGGCAAGATAATCCTTATATGGTTTTAAAGCTGTTATAGAACCTGTATCGGTATGAAACTCATTAATATACCCTGCATCATTTTCCGTTATAAAATCATTATAAGTTCCCAGAGCAGAATAATAGATGGCAGCATCTTTTGCAACCCAAACTCTGCCTTTATAAATTGCCATGGATGCCCCTGTAACGGTATTTTTTGACAAATCTTTAAGATTACATTCCACAACTTCATAATCGGCATTGTTTTTTATATAAAATAAACCGTCTGCTTCAGTCATAACCAGAATGCCGTTCAAAAAATTGAGAAATACAGGTTTTACACCCTTTAAAGTTTTATCAACCAAAGTTTTTTTAGAATGATTTTCGTCATAAATATATATCTTACCGGACACGGTAGTTATTAACATTTTACTAACGTCGTAAGCTGATATTTCAGCCAACCCGGTAATTTCTTCACCTATTTCCAAAAATAAAGAATTGCCTTTTTGTTTGACAATTCCTCTGTTTTGAAGTATTTCAACGTTTTCTGCATCTGACCAGCAAACTTTTTTTGTATCAATTCCAAGCTCTGTTTTTGTTAATGCCTGGTTTATGCCTCCTGCTAAATTATAATAAGCAACTTCCATAAATTCTAAACTCCTTTTGATTTGTACCACTTAATTTTAGAGCGTATAAAACTGCCGACTTCATCTTTTGACACCCACGGATAAGGCGGCAGATAAATAATATCAATTTTACCTGCTGATGATGTTTTGGGATTTTTTAATCCGAATTCATAATGTGTCATTACGGTTTGCGGAGTAATATCCAAATCGTATTTTTTTACCAGTTTTGCACAAAACTCCATAGCACTTTCAAACTGTTTCTTTAAAATCGGATATTTACCGGCTGACAGTTTATTTACAAATCCCGCCATAGCACATAAAGAAATACCTATACTTCCTGTATTACCGCCTCCGGTATGTGCTGCATATTTATATGGTTTGCAAACTTCATTATCTTCAGGTTTAAATTTCCCGCAATGAATAGCACCGTCCTTATCAATTAAAAAGTGATAATGTTCTTTCTCATAATCTGTCGGATAATATCCTCCTGCGGTCCAATGTATTATTATTCGTTTCATAAATATCCTCTAACCAATCTTTATTCATAAGTTTATAAATTATGGCTGCATGTGTCCTATTCTGTGCGTTTAACTTTAAGACAACTTTATCAATATGGTTCCTGACGGTTCCGTAAGCTATTTTTAATTCGACTCCGATTTCTTTATCAGAATAGCCCATTGCAACCAAAGTCAATACTTTAACTTCCTTTGGAGATAGTGCCATTTTCCTAATTCCCTTTTATTTTAAATTTATATTCAGCATACTAAAAAATATTTGTTGTTCATTCATAATATTTCCGTTCAAAAAAAAACAGGGCGGGTAATCCGCCCGGAGAGTAAGATAATTTTAAGGATTGATTTTTAAATCTTTGTTTTCGGCTAATCCGATTTTTAATGTTCTTAAGTTTGAATAACATCTTTTCTTAACACCGAATTCATTGTAATTAAGATAAAATTTCCCGCAATTTACCTTGTTGTACTTAATTGAACGAACTTCATATAAAATAAGTTTCTTCAATTTCTCAAAAAATAATTTAGCTTTTTTATTAACTTTCCTGACAACAGATATATTATCATCTCTGTCAACTCTTGTAAGCTGAACAACCGTATGTCCGCAAACAGGACATTTTGCAAGGTAATCCAGTTCGCATAGAATGAAGCTGTCCTGCGGCACAAGACGATAAGTTCTGGTCTTATGCAAGGCACCGCAGCAGTGAATATATCCCATACTACTATCCCCTAACCCGTGTGGTAAACGATTTTGCCATCTTGAGGGCGTGAACCTTAACCACATTTTCAGTATAACTTATTCTAAATATTTGAAAAGTCCACAATTATAAGCACATGCATACATATCCATGTTTTCATGCTTAATTTAAAACTTATAATCTCCCAAAAATTTGCCCAGGTCTAAATTTAAAACATTAGCGATTTTTAAAAAATTATATAAAGAAATGCTTTTTTCCCCTCTTTCAACAAAACCGATATAAGACATACTACAATCAGAAAGTTCTGCCAGCCGTTCCTGAGACATCTTTTGCCGCAACCTTGCAACCTTTATTGCAAACCCTAAATCCTGTAAAAATTCGATTTTATTCATTTATATATTTTATTCTATTGACAAAAAACTCACTATACTCTATAGTAATAATATAACTACTATAGTAATTATTTAATAACTAAAAGAAGGGTTTATTATGGTGAAAAAATTTGGTTTTACACTTGCAGAAGTACTTATTACATTAGGAATTATCGGTGTAATTGCAGCATTAACTCTGCCATCATTAATACAAAAAAAACAGACCAAAGAACTTGAAACAGGTTTAAAAGTCGCATACTCATTAATAAATCAAGCTATAATCAACGCAAATAACGGTGCCGGAGAAACACTAACTTCAAAAAATGTAGAGTACAGACAGTTTAAAAGTTTAATAATGCCATATTTTGATAATCCAACAGATTGTTCCTGGGGTGGTAATAAAGGAGTTACAAACTCAATAATCTGTGGCGGAGCGGATGATAGCGGCAATGAAGTAAACATTAACTATAAAAACTTCTCAAAAAAATCACAAAGTATATCTACCCGCTATATTGACGACGGACAATTTGTTCTAAAAAATGGAATGCTGATAATGATAGAAAACGAAAAAACTCCAACAGTATACTTAACTGCAGATATTAATGGAGCATCTAAGAAACCAAATGCCTGGGGACATGATGTATTTACTTTTCAGTTAATGGATAATGGAAAACTCCTTCCAATGGGGCAAGAAGGTACAGATTTTTATAACAGAGAATGCTCTGAAACTTCAACCGGGAACATTAATGGTATAGGCTGTACCTATAAAGCATTAACAGACCCAAATTACTTCAAAAATCTCCCATAAACTATTTGACACATAGCTCACAGCACATCTGGCAGGCTCCGAAAACTTTTGCGGCATGCAGATTTTTTCGAAAACATCTGTAATGCGGAAGATTAAAAACTTCCTTAATTTTCATATCTTTTACATTTCCGATTTTTTGCGAAAGGCACGGATAAACATCACCTGCCGGTGTAATCATCATATTAGAATATGGGTACATACAAGGTTTATAAATTTCAGACACCGGTTTATCGGCAGGTGTGTTAAAAAACTCCTCAATTTTGTCAAGCGGATTTTCCGAATACTCAAATTTAGGAGAAAAACGAATTTTAACTTTTGACTTCCTGCTTAAACACATCAGTTCTTTATATACTTCTTTAAAATGCTCCATATCAAAATATTTTTCAATAGGATAATTTGCATTAAACTCAGGAACAAAACTGTCAAATAAAACAGAATTTTGTTTTAAATTATTGTTTCTTAAAAACGATATTGATAAAAAATTAAAATTCTTTTCATCACACATTTTATAAAGTTTAACAAGATCATCAAGATTATTTTCAAGAACAATTGTTTTAATATCAATCATAGGACGTTTTTTACGGGAATTCATATTTTCAAAATTATTCATAATTTTGTCCCAAATCCCGTCTTTAGCCCTGTTAATATCGTGGTTTCTGCCGTAACCGTCCAAAGATACAGATAAAAGCATCATTTTACTTTTAATAAAAGCATCAATAATATCATCATTTATCAAAATACCGTTTGAAACTACATTTAATTTCCCGAATGTTTTCTTAGCGGTTTTCATCAAAATATCAATAAAATCTTTCCTTACCAGAGGCTCGCCGCCCACAAGCGTAACAAACGAATACCACGGAATTTGCTCAATAATTTTAAACCATTCATCAGTAGTAAGTTCTTCTTTTTTTCTGTCATTTCCGACATAACAATACGGGCAATTAAGATTACAACGGTATGTCAATTCAAAAAAATACCTTAAAGGCATTGGCGCAAGTCCGCTTCTGTTATTATACGCAGGCAGCGCATACAAATTTCTGGCAATATCAAATAAATTTGAAAGATTAACCACAGTCTACGCTCCAATCAAAATTAAGCTTACCCATATAACAAGTATACCGGAAATTATACCAACAAGCGACTGGTGCCAGTCTCCGTATTCTTTTGCAAGCGGAAGCAGAGTATCAAATGAAATATAAATCATAATCCCTGCAACAGCAGCCATTAAAGCACCGATTAAAACCTGCGGCAGGAACAGCCCGAAAATCATCATTCCCACAAGGGCGCCAATAGGCTCTGTAATTCCTGATAAAGCGGCATACAGCATTGCGTAACGTTTTTTACCCGTAACATGATACATAGGAAGTGCAACGGCAATACCTTCGGGAATATTATGAATAGCAATTGCAATTCCGACAGACAATCCGAGAGTAACATTTTGCGTAGTAGTAAAGAATGTTGCCATTCCTTCGGGGAAGTTGTGAACACAAATCGCAATAGCAGTAAACAAACCAGCACGCTTAATCTTGTAATTATGATGCGCAGGCGCATCAGGATGTAAAACATCATCTGTATCAATATGATCTGGCAGGAAGTAATCGATTAAAATCGCAACAATTAAACCGATAATAAACCCGCCGTATGTAATCCAGTCATGATTATGCGGAAAGTTCAACGCCAGAAGCTTATCGGCCTCGGGCAGCATGTCAATAAAAGAAACAAAAATCATAACCCCCGCAGAAAATCCCAAGCCTACTGATAAGGCTTTCAAATTATCTTTTTTTACGACAAAAGCTATGCCGCCTCCGATAGCTGTAGACAAGCCTGCAAACAGGGTAATTAACATAGCGGGGATAAAATTCTGCGGTAAATTCATAATAATATTTCCTTTCGGAATAATTGTACCACAAAAGAATTAAGTTAAATATCAACACCGCGCATCATATCAACAAGAGTTCCTATAGTAGTGTCCATGCTGACTATATCAGATGTTCTCTGCTGTAAAAAAGCATTAATTTTGGGCATCATTTCAATAGCAATATCAAGTCTCGGGTTAGTCCCCGGCTGATACATCCCTACATCAATCAAATCCTTATTTTCACGATACAAAGCCATAATTGCACGCATTTTGCCTGCAGCTTCCTTGTGCTCCTGTGTAACAATAGATGACATAAGCCTTGAAATACTTCCAAGAACATCAATTGCAGGGTAATGATTCATTTCGGCAACTTTTCTCGATAAGAAAATGTGACCGTCAACAATACCTCTTACAATATCAACAATGGGGTCTGAAATATCATCGCCTTCCATTAAAACGGTATATAGCGCCGTAACGGAACCTTTCGGACTGTTTCCCGCACGTTCTAGAACTTTTTGAAGCCATGAAAAAATAGAAGGCGGATAACCTTTCATAGTAGGCGGTTCACCGATTGATAAACCAACTTCACGCCCTGCCATTGCGCAGCGGGTAACAGTATCTGTCATTAAGAAAACTTTTTTACCCTGATCTCTGAAATATTCACACACAGCCGTTGCCGTAAGCAAGGCTTTTTGTCTGATCAAAGGGGGCTGATCGCCTGTAGAGCATACAAGAACGGATTTTGCCATACCCTGTTCTCCTAATGCATCTTCAACAAACTCTTTTACCTCACGACCGCGTTCTCCAATCAAAGCTACAACGTTAACATCAGCATCTGAATTTCTTGCAATCATACCGAGCAATGTACTTTTTCCTACGCCTGACCCTGCAAATAAACCCAAGCGCTGACCGCAGCCCATTGTCATACAACTGTCAATAGCTCTTACACCCGTTGAAAAAACTTCCGTAATAATCGGTCTTTCAAAAGGGCCGGGAGGCGGTCCCTCTACAGGACGCCACATTGCCCCGGTCGTATCCAGAGGCATTCCGTCAATAGGTTCTCCCATTGGATTTATAAGACGTCCGAGCAAAAAATCTCCTACAGGGATAATAATAGGTTTACCTGTGGAAGTTACAAGACTTCCCTGCCCTATACCTTCACCGTCATAAAGCAAAAGTAATTGTGCCGCTTCACCTTTAAAAGCAACAACCTCCGCAGGTTTTTTACGTCCGTCATAAGTTTCGATATAGCATAAATCACCGATTTTCAATCCCGGAAGCTTTACCTCGACCGTCAATCCCAAAAGCTTAGACACAGTGCCTTTGAAACGAAATAATTCCGTTTCATCAAGCTTATTTTTAACCCTTTGCTTTAATTCATCAAGCCTGCTAGTATCTAAACCGTCCATACCATAATTATACAGATTTCTTCGTATTTTTCAATTTTGTAACAAAACACTTGATTAGATAATGTTTTTATGGTTTGATAAAATCGGAATAAGGTAATTCCTCTTAACCTTATTCAAGGGGTCGTCATACAAAGCGGCGGCTGCGTTGGATGAAGCCCCGATGAATAGAACTAAACAATAAGGGAAAACAAAATGTTAAAAATCAGATTAAAAAGATTGGGTGCAAAAAAGAACCCTACATACAGAATTATCGTAATCAATTCAACAACAAAACGTGAAGGAAGACCTGTACAGGAATTAGGTCACTACAATCCGAAAACTAAAGTTATGCAGTTAGATAAAACTTCTGCTTTAGATTGGATTAAAAAAGGTGCACAACCTACAGAAACAGTTGCTTACTTAATCAAAAACTGTAATGATGACGGCACTTTAAATTACGTTAAAAAAGAAACAGTAAAACTTTCTAAAAAAGCACAGGCTAAGGCTCAAGCAGAAGCTGAGGCAAAAGCGGCTGCAGAGGCAGAAGCCGCTCAAGCTGCAGAAGCTCCGGCTGAAGCGTAAGAAAAATGTAACATTATTAAAAGGCTCTCATAATGAGAGCCTTTTTTATTAAGAATGCAATAAGTTTTAATTTTCTTCAGGTTTCAGATAGTTAACAACATCTCCATCATTAACATTAATATCATTCATAAAACCGCTTTTTTGAATTTCTCCGTTTGGAAGCACTCTTCCAGCAACGGTAATTGTGTCAGCGTCAGCTCCAACAGTTTTTTCGGGAACATATCCTCCAACTGCTTCGGATAATCGATCCACAATACTTTTTGGTACAGGAGTTTCTCTTTCTGCATGTACATCCGTATAATCACATCCTAAAAGTCTGTAATTATCATTTTTAGGCGTATCTGTTATCTCAGCCCCGTATAAACCTTTAAAATTGATAGTTCCGTCTCTCTCAACCTGTACTTCTGCATTACGTCTTAAGTTTTGTTCTTCTGTAGACACTTCATCGGTATTTGACGAGGTGTGCATAATCTTTGTTCCATCTTTTAAGGTTACTTCATATCTGGCAGCATCTTTGAAAATACTTCCGTCTAACGCATCAGGTAAAGAAATTTGAGAAATTCTGGTTTGAATTACATCATTTTTGTTATACTTAATCCCGCCAACCATTATAGAATTTACGTTTGGCTCCTTCCCCTTTTCTGGTTTAGGATTTGATGAAATTTTCCCGCTGTTTTTTAACCCGTTTTCATTAATCTTGTTAATTTCTGTCATACTTCAATCTCCTTTTCATTTAATATCTTCACTCGTGTCAATTGCAATTTGCACATCTTATGCTTATATAAAAACATTTAGCATAACGTAAAATTAAAAGACTTAGACAAAAACGCGGATACACACAGGAACAATTAGCAGAAAAAATTGAAATTGCTCCCAGAACATTAAGCGGAATTGAAAATGGGGAAAACTTTGTAACTGCAGAAACTCTGGAAAAAGTTTTTGAAGCACTTAATGTGTCAAGTTCAGAACTTTTTGCATTTGATCACATAAAACCAAAAGAAGAATTGATAAGTGAAATAGTTTCAGATGTACAAAATCTCAAAGACAGAGAAAAAATTGAAACAATTTATAAAATAATAAAAGCAACAATCAATGAGTAATATTATCCGTTCTTTTTCAATTTAAATTGGTAATATCGTCCTTCTTGCAAAGTTTTTAGAAGCGGTTTATATGTAATTTTTTCAGGATCAAAAAATCTTAAAGACTCATAAACAACTATATTATCAGGTTTTTGGATAACAGAGGCAAAACCTGTTTCTGACATTTGCATAGACTTAATCAGTTTAGCCCATTTACTTTTCGGTGAGGTTTGAGCCAGTTCCTTTAACATATCTCTTCCCATAATCAAAACGGAATCACCGGGTACGGCTATACCTGCTTTTGCAAATCCTACAGCTATGTCTTTAACGGATTCAAGATCAAAAGTTTCAGGCTTTTTAAGCAATTTTTTTGCAAGGGCTGAAATTTTATTTGCATCAATAGTTTTTTTTACAAGCACTCCGCCTGCAATAGTTGCACCAAGAGCAGACAATCCTATTAAAGCCTTTGTTTCCGAACTCATACCTGTTTTTCTTTCAGGCAAATTAAAACTCGCACTAAATTTTACTTGAGATTTTGATACAGAATTAATCGCATTAACTGACATATTTAAGCCTTTCCACACAACTAACAAGCAAAAATAAAATAATTTGCCGGTTAATAGTGAATATATTTACAATCAGCAACAATTAATCATTATACTTGCTGATTTCTGTAAAATAGCTTTCTAAAGCAAGGTAGCCTTTATAAATTTCGTTGGAAATATTTGCATAGCTTGTTGCCACAATAAATTTAAGTTCTTTTGTTCTGATTTCAAGAAGCATGTCGGAATCTTTTTTCAAATTTTCATCACCTGACATTGACCATTTTTGCAATAAAGCAAGTTCTTCATACATTTGCTTAACAGTGGTAAATTCAAGTGTATTAAAATCATATTTTGCAAGCAGTGTTTTTTCCGCGTTCGTAATTCTCGGCATAACGGCCTGAAATTTAAAAATACGTTTAACAATCACGTAATTATCGGCGATTTTTCGATGTGAATACGGTATAATATTTTTTGCTAAAAGCGCCGCATAAGAACGGGAAGTGAAAACTTCTTCATCTCGAGAAAAAGCACTTCTTGATGTTAAGTCAAAATTTGATTTTTTTTCAATTAAATCTTCCGGCATTTCTACCCCCTGATATAAAAAATCATACAAAAAGAGCTGCTTATTGTCATGGCATGAAGGCAAATTTTTTACATGATTTAACAAAAACAAAAGACCATATTAAAAATGGTCTTTTGTTTTTAAAATATTAAAATTCATGCTATTCCAAATATTACTGAAATATTGGCTGGCTCCTAATCAGCAAATTGCTGCATGATTTCGAACGGTTTTTCAGCAACTTTAAGAGTTTCTTCATCAATAATACCTCTTTTTAATTCAGAGAAAGTTGCTTTTTTAGAATTAAATTTCTTTTTCAAAAATTCATAAGAAATTTTCGGGTCGCATTTATCGCCGCAGGTAAATAAATCAACAGCGGCATATCCTAATTCAGGCCAGGTATGAATAGCCAGATGGCTTTCGGAAATGATTACCACACCTGAAACTCCATAAGGGTTAAACATATGGAAACATTTTTGGACAATAGTAGCACCACATTCAAGGGCGGCATCCACCATGTACTTTTCTACTTTATCTAAACTGTTTAATGTGTTCGGGTCACATTCAAAAAATTCTGCTAAAACGTGTTGTCCTAAGTGGATTTCTTTTTTGCCGTTTTCTTGAAACGCTGTGAAAGGTGATGTTACTGCCAATTCATGTGCCTCCTATCTATAAATGTATACTTATCTACTACAAAATAATTTGTTTATGCAATAAACATATTACAATAAAAATCCGAAAATTTGTAAAATTTACACTTTAAATAAAAAATTTTACAAATCTTTTCAAATAAATATGCCTAAAAATAAGTCATAATGTATCATTCGAACGGGCTATTTTTATTAATATTTTTTAACAAACAGAGTTGTATTTTTTGTATTTTATATATAGAATTCAGATATGAATAAAATTCTTGTAATAGATGACGATTTAGCGATAAACGAGCTTATAAAAGTTAACTTAGAATTATGCGGGTATAAAGTTATTCAGGCTTATGACGGCATTAAAGGCTTTGCTTTGTGCAAACAGGAACTTCCTTCCCTTGTGGTGCTTGATGTAATGATGCCTGATGTTGACGGATTTACCGTTGCACAGAGAATAAGAAAAAACGATGCAACAAAAGATATTCCGATTTTAATGCTTACAGCACTTTCACAAGTTAACGATAAAGTTAACGGTTTTAACATCGGGGTGGATGACTACCTTGTAAAACCTTTTGAAATGGAAGAATTGCAGGTTCGAGTTAGAGCTCTTTTGAAAAGAACACGGCAAATTCCTGAAAGTGCATCTACAAGAGAACTTTTGACACTCGGAGAAATCACTTTGCTCCCTGAACTTTACAGTGTAAAAATAGGAGAAAAACAGGCAAAATTAACGCCTATAGAATTTGAAATATTTAATCTTCTGTTCCAAAACCATGGCAATATGGTTTCATCTGCACAGCTTTTGAAAGATATATGGGGCTACTCTCCTGATGATGATATTGAAACAATAAGAGTTCACATAAGACATTTAAGAAGTAAAATTGATAAGATTTCGGACGGAAAAAAATACATAGAAACAATATACGGCGGCGGATATAAACTGAATGTATAAGTTAAACCGCACTTGACAAAAACAACTTCATGTTAAATAATAAAGAAAAACAGGAGGTTGAAAAATGTTTAAACAAGAAGCTTTGAGACTGCCCCCCCCCCGCAAGTGTGCCGCTTGACCCGCCATACAGGGAATTTTTCAAATTTTTCTAACGGTTTCACACTTGCAGAAGTTTTAATAACTTTGGGGATAATAGGAGTAGTTGCATCATTAACTATGCCTGCACTTTTAGCCAATTATAAAAAGCAGGAGACCGTAACTCGTTTAAAAAAGGCTTATAGTATTGTTGAGCAGGCAATAAAACTTTCGGAAGTTTATAATGAATCTTCAGAATTTTGGTCTACCCAATTACACGGTAAAGATTTTTTTAATAAATATATAAAAAATTATGTTCAGTATGTCAATGAATATTCCACAAAAGAACTATGGGATATCGCTCCCAGAAAATTATTAAACGGTAAAAATTACAGCGGTACTACCTATGCCCCCTCATCAGTAACCGCAACAAACTTTGTTCTTTCAGACGGCACTATGATAACTCTTAACTACGTACATCCGAGTATATGGGTAGGTATAGACGTAAACGGATTAAAAAAGCCCAATCAAATCGGTAAAGATACTTTTTTATTTATTTTTACGAATAAGTACGGACTGCAGCCGTTAGGAGGAGCAGGAACAGAGGAAGCTTGGAGTTACGGAGAATTTGACAGGAATAAAATATTAACCAGAGGCGGACATTCCTGCAACAGAAATCAATCAGGCTACTGGTGTGCTTCTATAATAATGAATGACGGATGGGAAATCGCAAAAGATTATCCGTGGTAACTTAAAAAAACTTAAAATTAAGGCAATTTTAAACATTCATATAACTTCCCTTTTGTATAGAAAATAAAAGGGAAGTATTTTATGCAAATACAAAACAGCTTAAAAAGTGCCTCCTCTCCGAAATTTAACGGCATACATATTGCGAATGCAACAAACTGTATTAAAAATGCGGAAACAAATATCAGTTTGTATCAGATAACCCGTAACGACCGCGCCTTTCTTCAAAAACTGAGAAATACAATAAAAATGAATGAACTCATGCCGGATGCTAAAATTATAAAATCAGAATTTGACCGCTGGCAGGAAATGCTTAATGTTGCACTTGATAAAGCATTAAACTCAGACCGGAAATGTTTTATTGCTGCTAAAGATAATAAGCCGTGCGGGATTATAACCTTTCAGCCTGGTAAAAATAAGTATCATTTAGATTGTATCTGCACATGGCCTGTAGAAACAGGCAAGAAAGTAGTCCTTGCGGGGCAAACTTTATTTAAACAGATGTTTACGGATTTTCTTGGCAGTAAAGCGAACATATTAAGTCTAGATGCAATTTTAAACGGTCCTTTCGATACTGTGTCAAAATATTCACGTTTGGGTTTTAAGCAGGTTGGCGGAGAAAACTGGCTTGTTGCAATGCGGACAAACAGAGATACGACAGAAAAAACAATGAAACATCTTAACAATATTATAAATACAACACCGACTAATAGTAATAAAGAATTGAATTTATTGGAAACTCTGGATTTGTAAATTACTTTTCCTGTTCGTAGCCGAAGTTTTTTAAAGAACTTTGTTTTTTACGCCAATCCTTTTCAATTTTAACTTCAAGACCGAGGAAAACTTTTTTCTCAACAATATTTTCCAAATCTTTGCGGGCTTCAGTACCGATTTTTTTTAGGAGACTTCCGCCTTTTCCTATTAAAATACCCTTCTGGCTTTTTGTTTCACAATATATTGTTGCATAAATTCTGTCAATATCATCGCTTTCTGTATAGCTTTCAATTTTCACGGCAACCGAATGCGGAATTTCATCAGATGTATTCAAAAGAATTTTTTCACGTATAACTTCTTCAGTTACATCCCTCATTGTTTCTTCTGTTACAACATCTTCAGGATACAAAAGATCTCCTTCCGGAAGATATTTGTAAATATTTTTAATGAGAGTATCTATGTTTCTTCCTGTTTTTGCAGAAATTTTAACAACAGGATAATTCTTTTCAAATAAGAGTTTATAAGTCAATAAATTTTCTTCAACCTTATTAAGTTTTTTAAGTTTATCAACCTTATTCATTACAATAATAACAGGAGTTTCGGTCTGCAAAAGATTTTGTGCAATCCATTTATCGCCCTTTCCTGCAGGTTCAGAACCATCAACGAGAAACAAAATTAAATCCGCATCAGGTACAGCAGTTTTTGACTCGTCAAGAAGGAATTCTCCGAGTTTATTTAAAGGCTTATGAACTCCGGGAGTGTCTATAAATACAATCTGCCCCTTATCAGTAGTATAAATTCCTTTAATTCGTTTGCGTGTAGTTTGCGCCTTATCTGTGGCAATAACAATTTTTTGCCCCAATATTTGGTTCAATAAAGTTGATTTGCCTACATTCGGGCGTCCTATTATTGCTGTAAATCCGCTTTTCATAAAAAAATTGTAACATAAAAGTATATTTTTTTAACAAACTGGCAATTTTTTTTTGCTCAAAGTATTATATATATGTATAAGGGAAAAATTTAACGGTAGAAAATGGCAGTAAAAAAATCTAATATAGTAGGTATGGCGCTATTGCTTGCTCTTACAGTAACAACTGTATCAGAGTCGTTTGCAAATGCCGAAAATAATAACCTTGTACAGCTCGATTTGAAACGGGCATCAAATAATTCCGTTAATGTTACTTTATTTACCTCAAATACTTACAACGACAACGTACTTGTAAGAAAAAAATCCGATAATAAATATGTAATCCTTATACCTAAAGTTCAAAGCAACGGTTTCAGCAGCTCAAGCTTAAACGGTGTTAATGATTTAGTTTCAAATATTGATGTAAAAACAATTAATGACACAAGCGGCGGTTACACTAAAGTAACGCTTATTACGACTAAACCGCTTGATATTAAAACAAATACTCAAAAAAGTGCACCTGTTACTGCAGAGCAAAAAGAATATAAAACCCTTATAGCACAGGCAAATGCGGTTAAAAATAATATAGCTAAACAAGAACTTCCTAAAAAAACGCAGCAACAGCCTAAAACAGAAGTTACTGTAAATAAAGCACCTGCGCAAAAACAAATTTCTGCTCAGCCAAAACCGGCAGTTAATACAAAAAAAGTTGAACCGGTGAATGTTGTAAAACAGGAAGCTCCGAAAAAACCTGTTCAAAAAACTGAAATAAAAAAACAAAATAAAGTTAAAGCATCTGAAATTCAACTTAAAGAAATTAACCCGCAGGATGACAGACTTACAAGAAAAGAGCAGCTAGCAGAACTCATTGAAGAAGTAAAGCAGGAAAAACAGGCTGAAACCGCTCCGCAAGAAACAATCTCTCAAGTACAAACTGTTGCAGGTACAACATTCGACGCTCCTGTCAAAGATATTAAAGAACTTCCTCCGATTGAAAAACCTTCAATTGTTTCTGTAATAAAAAACCGATTAAGCAGAATACAGCTTCCAAAATCTGTACGTTTCGGACTGTTGCCGTTATTGGCATTAATAATAATTTCTAATATTTTAAAATCAAAAAAATCAAACAATTTAAAAGAACCTTCAATCAGCCAGCCTATACTTAATACCGTAAAATATAACAATATTGTAAACAACAATGAATTATCATGGCAGCAGAAATATCAGCGTTACCTGGACGAATCCGCAAAACCTGTTCCAAGAGCAAATAACAAAGGTCACTATACATTTATTAAAACTCCTGCCGAAACACCTGATCCCGTAATAGAAGAAAAACGTCAGGAATTGGAAAAACTGGTTACGGAACAAGCGCCTTACGTTGATGAAAGCATTAAACCTGAAATAATTGAAGTTCATAACGAAGAAGATGCAATTCAAAAAACAATTAAGCTTAAAGCATTTGATACGCGCAGAACATCGTTAAGCATGACAAGCCGTGATAAAATAAAAAGCAGATTTAAAAAATATGAAAATGAAATCCCTCTCCGCGAACAAAAAAATGTGGAACTGGGTAATTCATTACTTCATTCAAATACAAGAAGGTTAAAAGACGCTAACTTAGATGTAGCTGACGTGGAAAACAGAGGTGAACGTATGAAATTTAAACCGACAGAATACATTATGTCATCAATTGACGAGTTCTTTTCAATTATTGATAAAGAAAAAACAGCAAGCAATCCGGTTATAAAACCGTCTGCACCCGCGAAAATTACACAGTCCGCGCAGCATACAAACCCTATTGCCAAACTGCGCAACGAAACAAAATCTTCATATATTAACGGATTAATTGTAAAATCAGGGTTTAATATTGACGAAAACAAAGGCTTCTATATTGTAAACCTTGACGGGAAATCAGCTTTAATAGGAAAAGTTAACGATGAAGTTTTTGTATTGAAAAAATTCGATAATAACGTAACAAATCCTATTCAGGTAAGACATGATAATGCAAATGTCTATATGGTTAAAGCAGGCGGCTTCAAGTCACTTGTTGAAGTTAATGAAGATAAAATGGGCGTATTAATTGAACTGTAACAGGTAAATAATTGTGAGAGCAGCGTTTAATAAAAAAATATTTTGCACAATACTTGTTTGCATTATATTTTTATGCGGATGCGGCAAAAAGGAAACCAAAACAATAATTGAATTTGCAAGCTGGGGCTCTAAATCGGAAACAGATATATTAAAACCTCTTTTATCAGAGTTTGAACAAGAAAATCCGAATATCAAAGTGAATTTTATGCATATTCCCCAGAATTATTTTCAGAAAATCCACCTCCTTTTTGCATCAAACACAGCTCCTGATGTAATATTTATCAATAATTTATATTTACCTGTTTATGCAAATGCCGGACTTTTGGAAGAATTAAATGCTGACGGGCATTTTTATCCTCAGTCACTTGAAGCATTAAGCTGGAAAGGCAAGCTTTACGCAATTCCGCGTGACGTTTCTAATTTAGTAATCTATTACAATAAAGATTTATTTAATAAAAAACATATTGCATACCCTGACAAAAATTGGACATTTGAAGATTTTCTTACAACGGCACAAAAACTAACCGATAAAAATACTTTCGGTATAAGCTTTGAGGAGGATCCGTTATTTTATCTTCCTTATCTGATGAGCAGCGGCGGCGGAATATTGCCTGACGAAATATCAAAACCTGAAAGCCAAAATGCAATAAATTTTTATGCGGATTTGCGAAAAAAATATCATGCTGCACCTTTAAAATCTGAAAGTGCAAGTGCTACAATGGCACAAATGTTTCTGCAGCAGCGTATCGGGATGTACCTGTCGGGACGATGGATGGTTCCGAAATTACGCGAGGAAGCTGAATTTGACTGGGATATTGCACAGTTTCCGAAAGGAACTAAAGGCAGTATTGTACAGTTAGACGCATCAGGCTGGGCAGTTTCAAAACAATCCGTACACAAAAATGAAGCTAAAAAGCTTATAGAATTTTTATCATCAAAAGAAAGCAGTGAAAAATTTGCACAAAGCGGTTTAATTGTTCCTGCTCGGGAAGATGCCGCAAATTCCGCTTATTTTTTGGACGGTAAAAAACCGGAGAATGCGAAAATATTTTTAGATATAATAAAGACTTCAAAACCTACACCTGTAACCATAGATTACAGAGAGATCACAGACAAACTTAAAAAAGATACGGAAGCGAGATTTAATTAATGAAAGAATATGATTTTTATATAGTTCCGACCCCTATCGGAAACCTTGGAGATATAACCCGAAGGGCAATAGATACCTTAAAATCTGTTGATATAATTGCTTGCGAAGATATGAGAGTAACACAAAAACTTCTAAATCATTTTGATATAAAAACAAAATGTATCTCATATCACAAATTTAACGAAAAAGAACGTATAAATTGTTTTCTTAATATATTAAAAGAGGGGAAAAAAATTGCACTTGTATCCGATGCAGGAACTCCTTTATTCTGTGATCCCGGAGCGATAATAGTAGACGAATTAAGAAAAAATAATTACACCGTAACTTCACTCGCAGGAGCAAATGCCGTTGCAACATTTCTTTCTCAGGTTCCAAGAAAGGGAGAAGATTTTACCTTCGCAGGATTTTTACCAAAAACAAAATCACAAATAGAAAACTTATTAAAAAAATATAAATCAACTGATTTAGTATTTTACGAATCCCCTAACAGAATTTTAAATACTCTTCAATTAATAAAAGAATTTCGCCCGAATTCACGCGTTGGTATAGGAAGAGAACTGACAAAAGTTTTTGAAGAAATCGTTATTGATGAAACCGAAAAAGTTATTGAACATTTTCGAAATAATACCCTGAAAGGTGAAATCGTCGCACTTGTTTTCAGAGAAGAAGAAACCTGCTCAGATATTGATATTGATGAAAAAATTTCTTTATTAAAATCAAAAAACTTTAAGGCGAAAGAAATTTCTATAATTTTATCCGAACTTTATAAGCTCAACAAAAATGATATTTACAAAAGATGTTTAACATAATTTACATGTTCCACTTTTTTTAATTTATGATATAATATTTTTAGGATAGTATAATTGAAGTTTTTAAGGTAGAGATTTTTTGAATTCACTGAACAAAGTATATATATCTTTAATAGCCCTGCTGTTGGTTATAATGTGCCCGCTTCAGAGTGTTGCAAAAGGAAATTTTTGGGGAGATAAAACTAAAACAGAAATCAATGACCTTCAAACTCCGTCTGCAACCCAGACAACAAGTGAAAATGACACTCCTGCAGCATCTGCAGTTGTAAATAAAACAGAAACTTCTGCCGAAAAAACAGATAAAAAAACTATTAAAAATATTGAAATTCTCGGGAATAACGTTATTGATACATCCGTGATTTTACAGCAGATGAAACTTCAACAAGGCGACGTTTACAGCCGTGAATTAATTCAGCGTGATTTAAAATCTATCTACCAGCTCGGATATTTTACGGAAACAATGAAAGCTATCCCCGTTAATAACCCTGACGGTACCGTAACTTTAAAAATTGTACTGGAAGAAAATGCGCCCGTAACTGATTTTACAATAGAAGGCAATACAGTAATCTCTACCGATGAAATACTTACCTATCTTTTGCCTATGAAAGGCAAACCCCAGAATATTGCCGATATTAATGAAGTTATTGCTAAAATTCAGGATTGCTACAGTTCTAAAGGCTATATTCTGGCAAGAATAGATTCCGTATCCGATGACCCCGACGGAACTGTTAATATCAGCATTAAAGAAGGTACTATTAACAGAATTTTAATTTCAGGCAACGAAAAAACAAAAGACTATGTCATTGAAAGAAATGTATTGACCGAACCCGGGCAAATTTATAATGAAAATCTGCTTAAAGAAGATTTGGTGCGCTTATATGCCACTCAAGCATTTAAAGACGTAACAAGAGAAATTGAACCTACCGACGATCCCGATAAATATGATATTACTATTAATATTGAAGAACAAAGAACGGCAAGCATATCCGTAGGCGGCGGTATTGACTCCGTAACAGGCGTATTCGGGTCTGTCGGGATTGCTGATAATAACTTTTTAGGACGTAACGAAAGATTATCTTTAAACGGTATTGCAGGTACAGGTGTAATTTTAAATGACTCTTCAATTAAAAGACGTATGAACCTTCAGGCTGAATTAAGCTACTTTAAACCATACTTCTATAATGCCGATACATCATTAATGAGTAAAGTATTCTACAGGGATTTCGGTTCTTATCAGGTGCCTCTTGCAATTGAAAGAAGAGTTGGAGCCGAAGCAACCGTCGCTCACAGAATGAAATTTAACAAACATGTTACAAGTACATTCTCTTTAGGACTTGAAAATATTGACGTTTCTGAAGGTGACGGAAGAAAAATCGGCAGCCTGTATTCACGATATAACATCCCGATTTCCGAACGTGCAAAACAGCTTGAAGGCGGTTTATTCCTGTCTTTAAGTCCTGCATTACTATACGATACGCGTGATAATGCCACTGTTACAAGAAAAGGTACAATGGCAAGTTTAAGGTTTGATGAAGAGCTGGGAGTTATAGATTTTAATAAAACTCACGGTAAATTAACCGGTATGGTTAAACAATATATTCCTGTCGGAAAGAAATCTTCATTATCATTCACTGCAAAGGGCGGCGGCAAAATTCACGGCGACAATATGCCTGAAGTAATGGCGTACAGATTAGGCGGTCCTTATACCATCAGAGGTTTTAAAATGAGCGGTGTAGGTACCGGTGATGCGTTCATCATGGGTAGTGCAGAATTTGCAACTCCAATCCCGTTTCTTGACAGAACAAGAATTAACTTCTTAAATAACCTGAGATTTACCGTATGGGCTGATGCAGGTAAAATCTTTAACCCGTCAATTACAGATCAGATATACGACAGACCTCTTTATGCAGTATCTGCCGGTGTAGGTTTGAAACTATATATCCCCGGTATGGGACCGCTTTCAATCGATTACGGTATTCCGCTTACCAATCCGGGTGACAACGGTAACAGAAACGGTTACTTTACTTTTGGTGTAGGCGACATAATGTATTAATATAAATTCCTTAGGAGGGTATCAAATGAAAAAATTTAACTTAGCAGCACTTTTAATGACGGCAGGATTACTCTTTGTCCTTGGTAATCAAGCTGATGCCGCAGGTGTAGGTTACATTAATTATCAAAAAGTTCAGGACGGCTTTCCGTTTGCACAGCAGGCAGTAAAAGAAATTGATGCAAAAGCACTTGAAATGCAGCAGTATATGGTGGATAAAGAAAAACAATATAAATCATTGGATACACCTTTGAAAAAACAAAACTTCGAAGCTCAAACAGCAAGAGAATTTAAGCTTAAAGAAGAAGCTTATATGAAATTAAAAGCACAAAAAGAAGAACAGGTTTATAACAAAATTCAAGCGGCAACAAAACAGGTTCTTGTAGAACAAAAACTTGATGCAATTGTTGATTACAGAGTAATTTTTGTAGGCGGCGTTGATATTTCGGATCTTGTTATTCAAAAATTGAAAAGCGGTCAGTTCTAGCAGCGTGCCGCTGCATCCGCCCTATAGGGCTTTGCATGAAAATTTACAAATACTCAAAGGAAAACCATGAAATATTCAAACCACGGAGAACAGTACCATATCGGTCTTAATCAAGGTGATGTCGGAGAATATGTAATTTTACCCGGCGATCCTAAAAGATGCGAAAAAATAGCAGCATATTTTGAAGATGCAAAACTTGTAGCGGACAGACGCGAATTTACAACCTATACCGGATATTTAAACGGTACAAAAGTCAGCGTAACATCAACCGGTATAGGCGGCTCATCCGCTTCAATCGCACTGGAAGAACTTGTTAATATCGGAGCAAAAACATTTATCCGCGTAGGAACATGCGGAGGCATGGATATAAATGTAAAGGGCGGGGATATCGTAATTGCAACAGGAGCAATCCGCATGGAAGGAACCTCAAAAGAATACGCACCTATAGAATTTCCAGCTGTTGCAAATCTTGATGTAACAAATTCACTCGTGCAGGCTGCGAAAAACTTAGGCTATGAATATCATGCAGGTGTTGTTCAATGTAAAGACTCTTTCTACGGACAGCACAATCCCGAAAGAATGCCTGTGAATTATGAACTTCTCAATAAATGGGAAGCATGGAAGAAAATGGGCTGTCTTGCTTCAGAAATGGAATCCGCTGCGCTTTTTATTGTGGGCAGTTTTCTGAGAGTAAAAACAGGGTCTGTATTTTTAACAGTCGCAAATCAGGAAAGAGAAAAACAAAATCTTGAAAATCCCGTAGTCCATGACACGGATAAAGCAATTAAAACAGCAATAGAAGCTTTGAAACTGTTAATTGCAAATGACAAAAATTAAGGAGTAATTATGTACAACAAAAAGATGCAGTATGTTATCAAAACCTGCTCAAGTGAAAATACTCAGGAGCTTCAAAATCTTTTGAACGAGATGTCAATGAATGACTGGGAATTATACAGCATGCAAGAAGTTGAAAATGACGACGGGCAAGTTTTATGCCACTGCATTTTTATGCGGGAAGCAGCATCTTCAGGAAACGAAATAAATGCAGATACAATAAATATTTCAACATTTAAAAGCCAGATGGAAAAAATGCTTTCTCCTGAACAATCACCTTATGAAATTTGCCTTGATATTCAGAGTAAAATAAGAGAACAAAAAGCAAAAATCGCAAAGATAAAAACAGAACTTGAAGGAGAAGCGCCTGCATCAGTAAACAGAAAAAAACTGAACGATAAAATTTCGGCAGGTCTTAAAGAGCTTGATGAATTGAAGCTGAAACTTGCAAAAGCAACTTCCCCTGACACTATGTATGCAAAATTAAAAGAGGAAAAGCTTTCTATTCATTTAAGCGAAGAAATCCTCGGCTACATTGATCCTGACAGTGAAATTCAGGAAGAAGAACTTGTTGCGGAAACCGTAAAATCCCGTTTAAAACTTACTGAAGAACTCGGATATGTTATACCGAAAATTGTTTTTCAGGATGACGAAAATCTGAACCCTTACGAATTTACAATAAGAGTTCGCGGTCTGGATGTTTTTAAAGCATGCGTATATCCTCAATTTTTAATGTTTTTTGACGACGATTTACATCTTGATAAGAAAATTAAAAATTCTATTTCTGATATTGATAAAATAACAGGTCGTAAAATTATTTGGCTTGAAAAAGATAAAACAAAAGATTTCTGGCAAAAAGGTATATCAGGCTCCGAATTTATTGCCAGAGCATTAGAATTTTGCGCCGTAAAATATGTGGATGACCTTTTGGATTATGAAGATTTAGATAAATATATAGATGTTGTGAATGACGTTAATGACTTTCTTGTGTCAAATATCATTCCCGATTTTATATCCTTATCTGATTTAAGATTTATTTTAACAAGCTTAATCAGAGAAAAAATTTCTATAAAGGATATTACAAACATTTTTGAAAAAATAAATGATTTTGCTCAGGAAAGCACAAAATCAGATTTAATCAAGAAAATCAGATTATCGCTCTCCCGCCAAATCTGTAAATGCAATCAAAATTCAGACGGAGTAATAAGTGCTTTTGAAATATCAGAAAACACACTTGATAAATTTATGCCGAATTTTGATGAAAGCGATGATTCAATAATACGAATAGATGCGGGTTTTGCAGAAAAATTAGCCGAAAAAATTTCAAAAAAAACGGCACAGCTTAATATTGAATGCCCGAAATTGATTGTTCCTCTGGAATTCAGACATTTAATATTTACTCTTTTAAGCAGTTATATGAATAATATAACCGTACTTTCAAGAGAAGAAATCGGATGTAACGCACAAATTGATATTATATCAGAAATTTAATATTGCGTTACAAATCAGCAAAAAATTTTTTATTGGGGTTTTGAAAAAATATGCGTGTATTAGGGATAAATAATCAAATAACATTTAGAAGACGACCGACAAAGGAAGAAGAACCGGGTTTAAAGGAAACTATTAACAAAACTTATGAAGCATTGGGAACAAAAGAACGTGTTGTAATAACACATGGATCGTGTTTTCCGGCTCTGGGCAGAAGTTCTTATATAGGATCTCCTTACGGCAGTGCGGCAAAAGAATATACTAAATTTCTTATGCTATACGGTTTCAACGGAAACCAGCTAGGACCCGGCGGAGAACTTGAAATTATAAAAGGCGAAATACAACCTTCACCATATAATTCTTCAGCTTTTGCTAAAAATAAATTGTTTATTGATTTGGAAGAATTAACAAAAGATAAATACGGCAAAATTCTGTCAGAAGAAACATTCAATAATGTCACAAAACTCCCTGAAACAGGTGATAAAAATTATGACATGACAGACTTTAACGAAGCGTTCAAAACATATAATACCGCGTTAAAAGAAAGCTATAATAATTTCAAAGCAAAAGTTGCAAAAGGACAACCCGAAGCCTTAACACTAAATAAAGAATTTGAAAAATTCCTTGATAAACATGATGACAGACTGACCGAAGAGGGATTATTTCATGTCTTATCAAAGAAATACGGTACAGACAGATTTGAGGAATGGCCGGACGAAGAAAACAAAACTTTTATTGCCGGTGTCCATAACGGAGATATGGACGCTATAGAAAAATATTATGATATGGTTGATGCCAATGAAAATGAAATTAATCAATATAAATTTGAACAATTTATTGCAACCAAACAAATTAAAGAGAACAAAGACTGGCGTGATAAACAAGGCTTTAAATATATAAATGATTTGCTTGTCGGATGTTCAAAAATGGATAAATGGCGTTATCAGGATGCATTCTTAAAAGATTGGGAAATGGGAGCAAAAGAAAGCGGCGGCAAATCTCAAAGATGGTTTATTCCTGTGGTAGATCCTAAAAAAATATTTAAAAAGAACAGTTACCAATTAGATATCGGCGGTGAATTCTTAAGAGAAAAACTTGATTTCGCACTAGAATTTTGTGAAAATATCAGAATTGACCACGTAATGGGTCTTATTGAACCCTATCTGCTTTCTACGTCTGCATCTGAAGATGAATTCGTAAACGGGAATGATAAAAATCATGATGTTGAAAAATATATTTCAGAACTTAAAGATGCTGACGGAAACGAATATGACAAAGCTTACCCGAAACTGCTTACAAGACTAATACTTCCTGCATTGCGGAGAAAGGGAATAACTCCGGACAAGGCAGTATGGGAAGATATTTGCAGTTATCCTGACAGATTTGTACAAATTTATGAAAGAGAACTCAACTTGCCTAAAATACAAAATATTGACTGGGGCAGAGTACAGGATAAATTAAACAGAGATGGCAGAAAAGACGATTGGTATTTAATGGGTTCTCATGACAACATGCCTGCAATGACATATATGCAGCGTATCGGAGACATGAAAGACGGATCAAAAGGCGAATACACAAGAGAACATGATGCCTGGAATCTCGATTATCTTGCAGGGTACCTTAACATGGATGACGGCAGGGAAAATATAGGACAAATAAGAAACGAACTTAAAGAACTTTATAAAACAAATGACAGAGAGCGTATTCGTGCAAAATTTGCCGAACTTATGACAACTCCTAAGTTCCAAATATCATTTGCAGATCTTTTAGGCATTACTGACGTTACTTATAATATCGGCGGTTCAAAAAGGGAAGAAAACTGGAAAGAACGTATAAGCGCTGATTATTTAGATAAATATTATAAAAATCTTTCAAGCGAAAATCCAACAGCCTTGAACATTCCAGAATTGTTAAAGAAAGTACTTCAGGCAAAAATTGATATGCAGGTTATGGAAAGTAAAGATAGAGATAAAACACGTGCAGAACTTAATGAAAAATATAAGCCGCTTCTTGACGACCTGCAAAAATACGCTGATATATTGAAAGAACCTGAAGCTGAAGAATAAAAGATTTTTTTATTATTCTTCTCTGTGTGTTCCTGCTTCAATTCCCGGCACACATAAGAACAGCGGTACTATTCTTTGTACAAATGAAGAAAATTTAGATTGTTCGGACATTAAAGATATTGCCATTCCTAAATCATCAACGTGCGGAGCAAAATCAGAGCCTTTAATTTCTCTTTTAACTTTTTTGTGGAATATTTTTTCGTTTAAAATATTTGAAACTCTGTTGCCTGCAAATATTCCTATTCCTAATGATGCCACTGTCGCGATTGAGGCAGGAAGGGCTTTTAATGCTTTATTAAACACAACAGATGCTTTGCCTTTTTGGGCAATTTGCGGAACAAAATTTAAAATTTTCTCTTTATGTTTGCCGTATAACTTTGATGCTGCCCCAACACAAGCAATCGGAACTAAAACATTACCTAAAAGCTGATTAACCGCTTCTTTAAATTTAGCTTTTAAATGTTTTTTATCATCTAAAACAGCTCCGCCCGCAACACCGCCTATAACAGAAGCTGAAGCCAATTCAATAATGTCAAGAGGATCATCAAGTTCCAAAACTTTTTTACCTGGTTGATTTTTATTATACAAACCAAAAATTGCCCAATCTTTAACCGGAGTTTTTTTAATTGCCGATGGAGATAATGAAAATCCCTGCCTTTTGGCAACATGTGCCAACGCAGCACCCACACCAAGAGCAGAAGCAGCAATAACACCTGCTTTTATCTTCTTATCTTTTTTCTTATTATTTATCCCTTGATGGTTTACATTATTATTAATTGGAGTTACTTGCATTTATACACACACCTTCTGTTTCCATTGTAACAAAAACAATAAAGAAAAAACATTGCTAAAATATCTTTTAAGTTTAACAAAACTTAATTAGTGTTCATGCTACATTTGTCGTGTAACAAAATATTAAAAATATTATTTCATAAAGCAAAAAATAATATTCAGGAATATTAAATAAACTGTTCGAACGGTAAAGATTATGAATGTAACCCCTCAGACAATTTCAAATTTCAGTTATCCGAGACGTTTTGTACGCGGCATTGCAAGCAGAAGTCTTGCACCTCTTATTATGCTTGAATGCTTTGTAACCGGCGGAAGAACATTACAAGCTTATAAAAGAGGCGGCTTTGAAGAAGCACGTGAAAGATTTACGGAAGAAAGCGTAGGAGCAGCATTTTGGTTTGCCGGTGTGAAAATGTTCAATAAAATGAACGACCATATAGGCAAAAAAGTTTTAAATCTTCATACAAGCGATTTTGATGCACAGGAAGACGGTATACGAAAACCGCTTCAAAACTATCTGCATGATGACAAAGCCATTAAGGCTAAAGCTAAGCTTGAGGGGAAAACAGGCAAGTTTATCAAGGAATTAACAAAAGAACAAATCGCAAAATTCAAATTCTTAAAAATTGCATCAAGTATTTTGCTTGCGAATGTTCTTGTAGGTTTTGTTGTTCCTAAAATTAACCAGCACATTACAGCTGTTTATCACAGTAAACATTTCGGCAGCCCTGATGAACCCACAGCTAAATCCACAATTAATACATCTGAACAAAAACTGTCAATGGATAAATTCATTAAGTCAGAAGATAATAAAAAAGTTTCTTTCGGTATGAATTATAATATGCTTTTATCTGTTGCAAATAAATTTGAAAATGACCCGACATATCAGCTGCTTTCAACAGATGCCGGAATTGCCGGCGGACGTGCGATAAGCTCAAGAAATAATCATGAAAGAACAGAAGTATTATTTAGAGATTTAAGTTCAATATATTTCTATATGTTTAGTATGCCGAACATTAACAGATGGCTTAACCAGCTTGAGGACGGAAGAAAAACAAGACTTGATCCCGTTGCGGCAAAACAAGTTACAGACCATTTACAAGCTGTTTTAGATAAAAATAACGGTAAAATGAGTATAGAAGAATTTTCGAAGCAGGTATTCGGCGACAATGCAAATGTAGGCTATATTGATAAAACTCTGCTTCAAAAATTCAATGAACATAAAGTCGTAACTCTTGATACATTTAAGGATTATCTGAAAAACCATAAGACATTCTCAAACAAAGATATTACGAGATATTCAAATCTTGCAGAACGTATGTCAAAACTTCAGCCGGAAGTTGAAGGGGTTGCCGTTCTTACTAAAAACCAGATTAAAGATGTATTTAGAGAAGGCGCAATTAACATGCCTGAATTCTTGCAAAATGTTTTCAGCGTTGCGACAAGTAATGCCTCTACAAATAAATATAAATATGTAAATTATGAAGAACTGAAAGAATTAAAAGAAGATATAATTCATTACGTAACAAAACTTGTTGAAAAGGCAGAAAAACACGGTAAAGATATAACGTCAGACACATTGAAAAACTTCTGCCGTGAAAACTTCATTAAAAATACATTTAACTGGGGTGTCGGTTTTGCAATTTCAGCCCTGTTCCTGTCTACTCTTATTCCGAAAATGCAATACTGGATAACAAAAATGACTACAGGTCAGGATAAATTCCCGGGAACAGCAGATTATTCTCAAGAAAAAAATGCTAAAAAGTAATTAATATTTGCTTGTAAAATATTTTTGCCCATGCGATAATTTTAATATCGAAAGGCTTGTCATGGCGAACACTTTAGTATATTTACTTGACGGAAAAATTTATATTAATCTTACTAACAGATGTACAAATGACTGTATCTTTTGCCTAAGAAAAGACAAAGATGATGTTAAGGGACAAGAACTGTGGCTTGATGACGAAAATTCAACCGCAGAAGATGTAATTAAACAGCTCTCTTCTTTTGAACCGACAAAAGAAGTTATATTCTGCGGTTACGGAGAACCTTTACTTAAATTTGAAGAACTAAAACAAGTCTCTCAATATATTAAAACGCATTATCCTGATACAAAAATTCGGGTTAATACAAACGGACATGCAAATTTTGTATATCAAAAAAATATTGTACCTGAACTAAAAGGTTTAATTGACGAGTTTTCGGTAAGCTTAAATGCCCCAACAAAAAAAGAATATAATGAACTTTCACAGCCGAAATTTGATGAAGCCTATGAAGAAGTGAAAAAATTTATAAAAGCTTGTGCAGATGAAAAAATTTCTGTTGTTGCAAGTGTTGTCGAAGGTTATAAAGGCAGACACCTTGATCTTACAATATGCGAAAACATCGCCAAGGATTTAGGTGCTAAATTCCGTGTCAGAGAATGGATTCCGAACGGATATTAAAAACGAGGATAAAGTAATGCAGGTACAAAAAATACCAAATAATAATGCTCAAAATAATAAAAGTTTTCAGGGTAAAGTTTTTGTTGATCCTGATTTAAGCTATTATCCCTGCCGGTTTGTAAGAAAACACCTGACAACAATGCAGGAAATGATAGCTAAAAAGCCTTATGATTTGTTTATTAAACAAAATCATGCAGAAAATACAGTAAGTATAATAGCTCAAAAAGAAAAAGATTTAGGCAGGCGCAAAGCTGCAAGACATGCCGTTATTATGGATAAAAACCTTGAGTTTTATGATATCGCAGCCAAGTATGCCATAGAAGAATTTGATAAAAAATTAGCAAGTTTACCCCCTACATTTAAAGAAAAATCCAAAAAGTTCTTTAATAAACTCGGAAAAAAATTTTTGGAAATAATGCAAGACGAATAAATTAAAATAAGAAGAAAAGAAAGGACAAAAAATGAATCTTTTAGACAAAATTATGAAACCGAAATCAATTGCGGTTATCGGTGCGTCAACAAAAGAACACACCATTGGTTCAGATATTATGAAAAGATTACAGGAATACAAATTTAACGGTAAAATTTATCCTGTAAACCCAAAAGGCGGAATTATCGAAGGTCTGCAGGCTTACACTTCAATTACTGAAGTTCCCGGAGAAGTTGACCTTGCAATTATCGTTGTAAACGCTAAATTTGTATTATCAACAATTGACCAGTGCCACGAAAAAGGTATTAAAGGTATCTGTATAATTACTGCAGGTTTTAAAGAAACAGGCGCTGAAGGTGCTGAACTTGAAAAACAATTAGTTGAAAAAATTCACGAATACGGTATGAGATGTGTAGGTCCTAACTGCTTAGGCGTTGTAAACACTCACCCTGATATCCGCATGGACGGATGCTTTGCAGAATCTTTACCTGAACGCGGAAACATCGGTTTTGTTTCTCAATCAGGAGCTTTAGGCGGCGGTATTTTGAATATTTTGAAAGACCTTAACTTAGGTTTTGCTCAATTCATTTCAATCGGCAATCAGGCTGATGTTAACGCTGAAACCGCTATTGAATACTGGGAAAATGATGAAGACGTTGAACAAATTCTTCTTTATATGGAATCAATTCAAAATCCTGCTAACTTTAGAAAATTAGCATCAAGAATTACCAAAAAGAAACCTATTTTAGCTTTAAAATCAGGTCGTTCAGCAGCAGGTGCTTCTGCAGCTTCTTCTCACACAGGTTCATTAGCCGGTGCAGATAAAGCCGCTGCAGCATTATTACACCAGTCAGGCGTTATCAGAGAATTCTCTTTGAAAAACCTATTTGCAACAGCAAAAGTATTTGCAAACTGCCCTATTCCAAAAGGCGACAGAGTAGCAATTATCACAAACTCAGGCGGTCCCGGAATTATGGCTACAGATGCTGTATGTGAATACGGTATGCAAATGGCTAAAATTTCAGATGCAACAAAAGAAAAATTAAGAAGCTTCTTACCAGCAGCAGCATCAGTTAAAAACCCGATAGATATGATTGCGTCAGCACCTATCGAACACTATAAACAAACACTTGAAACTGTTATTGCAGATGAAAATGTTGATATGATTATTACAATCTATCTACCGTTCTTAGGCTTAAAAGATATTGACGTTGCTCAGGCATTAATGGAAATTAAAGCTCAACATCCGGAAAAACCTGTAATCGGTGTATTCATGACTAAAAATGAATTCTTCTCAAAACTTTCAGACATGAATGTTAATATGCCGTTCTTTATGTACGCAGAAGAAGCTGCAGACGGTTTGAACAGGTTAAATCAACAGAGATTGTGGATGGAAAGACCGGAAGGGAAAATTCCTTGCTACGATGTTGACAGAGCTAAAGTTGAAAAAATTATTAAAAACTCTCTTGCAGAAGGCAGAGCACAGCTTACAACTCTTGAATCTATCGATGTACTTCAGGCATACGGCATCAGAGCTTGCAAATACGGTTTAGCAACAAACGAAGAAGAAGTTGTTGAACTCGGAAACTCAATCGGTTACCCTGTTGTAATGAAAATGACTTCAAAAACAACATCTCACAAAACAGATGTAGGCGGTGTTGTTGTTAACATTAAATCAGAAGAACAATTGAGAAAAGAATACAAAGGATTACTTGAAAGACTTGAAGCAAAAGGCTTGTTAGACGGTCTTGAAGGTGTAATCATTCAGGAAATGGTAAAAGGCAGCCGTGAAATGGTTTGCGGTATTGCGACAGATCCTCAATACGGTCCAATGATGATGTTCGGTTTAGGCGGCGTATTTGTAGAAGTTATGAAAGACGTAACATTCAGAATTGCTCCATTAACAGATGTTGATGCTATGGATATGATTAAATCCGTAAAAGCATACAAGCTGTTAGAAGGCGCAAGAGGAACAAAACCTGCACAAATCGACCAGATACAGGAAACATTATTGAGATTATCTCAACTGGTAAGCGACTTCAAATTTATCGACGAATTAGATATTAACCCGTTGTTAATTTCCGAAGCAACAGGTGAAGGTATCGCGGTAGACGGTCGTATCAAAGTAAGATTGGAAGAAGCAAAAGAAGCTTTGGGATGTACTTGTTCTGAATGCTCTTGCTGCCACTAATCATTTTTAAAATTCCATAAGCAAAAAAGCACCTTTAATAAAAGGTGCTTTTTATTGTCTAATATTTTCTAAACTTATTCAAATTACTGTTTGGAACCCATCCTTGAATTCCGTAATCAGCCTCTTGCTCTTTTGCTCTTTGTGAAGCCTCAAATACATCAGGATATTTAGCTTTAGCAATATCTCTATACTCTGCATTGTCAGCTATACAATCTGTACGAACCCAGGTATTATCTTTCAGGTTAATCCATGTCCAGCCGTTTTCAGAATTTGTATAAGAACCGTCAGCGTTAGCAATACATCCTGATTTTTCAAAGAATGAAGCATCTTCTTTAATTACATCTTTTCCCTGAAGAGCTTTCATTTGAGATTCATCTACAAAGGAACCGTTTGGAGTATTTACCATCTTGCCCGTATATGCAAAATTATTTAATTTTGCCGGACCGTCTTTCATTGACAGAAAATTTTCTGCAGGGGTTTTTGCAGCAGAACATCCCTCAGATGAAGCAGCTTTTTCAAGCATTGTATTTGTCATGTTTTCTTTAGCCTTCAATTGTTCATCAATTTTTGCATTTAATGCTTTTATCTTATCTGAAGCATTTTTGTAATTATCAACTTTATTTTGATAAACTTCAAATTGATTTAGCAAGCCTTGTTGGGCCTCAAGCTCTGCGTTAAGACGCTGGTAATTCGCATTTGTATCATCGAATGTTTCCAGTGATGTGTCGTAAGCTTCCTGATTTTGTTCAACAGTATCCTGCATTTTTTCACATTTTTGTGCCATATCCTTATATTTTGAGTCTGTTTTTTGTAAAGACTGCAGAGTATTACGTTTTGTTTCTTGAGCTTTTTCAAGGCTGGTTTCAATATTATCCAGTTTTTGCTGTGCACTGTCCAAATCCTTTTCAGACTGTTGAAGGACTTCATCAGCCTGTTGTTTTTCCGCTTTTGCTTTTTCAACAGCTGCTTTTGCTGTTTCATACGCAGGATTTGGCTGCCCGTTATCAAGAGTTTTTGGGGTTCCTGCAAGATTTGTTTCAGCCGCTTGTAAAGACTGAGCGGCTGCTGATACTGCAGCCTGAGCATTGCTTTTTGATGTCTTAGCAGATGATACTTCCTGTTGGGCTGAAGTTTTATTTTGTTCTTGAGTTTTTACCTGTTCACAATCCTTTTCATACTGTTCATTAACGGAACTTAACTGTTCATCAAGTGTATCACGAGCTTTGACAGATGAATTTAAATTACTCGTATTATTATCTAATGTATTTTTGGCATTTTCTTGTGTTGTTTTGGCATTCCCTACAGCACTTTCAAGCCTTGCAGCGTTAGCCTCGGCAGTAAGCTTTTGGCTGCGAATATTGCTAAAATCAGCTTCTGCTGATGATAAACGGCTGCCGACATCAACAGAAGATGCAGATAATTCATTTTTCATATCGTTAAGTTCATTTATAGAAAGTTTATTACTGCTGCTTATGGTTCTATCCATCTTGTTAAGCGCACTAAAATCATAATCATTTGTTGAACTGTTATCGGCACTAACATTTTGTGCAAGACCTGAATAAGAAGCTCCGTTATCAGGAATTGACGCAGCCGTTTCCCGGTTAAAAGAATTTGAAGCCGCTGGAGTTGAAACAGAAGAAGTACCTGACGAATTATCTTTTTGGGAAGTAATTGAGTTTAAAGATTTATTTAAAATCCCCATAGCATCAACAATGTCAGCAAATGAAACATTTTTTGTTTGAGAAGTTTGTTTAGGCGCTCCGTTTGATACTTTTTTTGACATAACCGACCCATCCTTAGTCATACGAATATCAGTTTTAGTTTTCAAATTATTTCTAACATTATTTTTTTTTCCGTACTTATTCGTACTAATATAATACTTGGTGGTTATTGATCCGAATTCACCCATAAATTGCCTCTCTTATTTTGTCTTATTAAATATATAAACAAAAGAAAAAAGGGGTGATTTCAGGAAAAGTATACCTCGCCTCGCATGCTATGCTATGCTATGCTATGAGGTATTATCGCTTATTTTTCAAGGGTTTTGAACATATTTACAAAACTTTATAAATTGTTATAAAAATAAACATTTATACTTTTTTATTATAAAACGCTGTAAAAGACGGTTTTACAAATGGTTGTGCTTTTCCTGCATACTTTTTTGTTTGTTGGTTATATCTGACCTGTGTCCACAATCTTGTAATTGCTGCAAGAGAAAAGCCCATAAATAGCAAGGCAAAAGCATAAGGAACAGCAGTAACAACAGCTTTTTCCTTAACTAATCTGTTCATTACGTCCTGCGGGTTAAGATTTTTGTTTTTAGCAATTCTCTGTGCAATATCAGGTAATTCTTTTCGAGAAGGTATGTGCATATCTCCGGATGAAGTTTTTTGAATTAAATCAGGGAATTTATTATTTCTTATAAGATATTTTTTAAACGCATAATCAAAAATTGAACTCCCGAAAATTGTATAGAAAACAACAAGAGGAACACGTGTCCACACTTCAAGAAAATCAAGTTTTCCTCTGTCTTTAGCAGCTTCACTGTATCCAAACAGCCCGCTGATTGCAGTTAAAGCCAGCTGACCTTTGCTTAATACAAGTTTCCCGTCTTTACTGTCAAAATCAAGTTTTGTATATTCATGCAAAAATTTATCAAATTTAGAACCTTTAATTTTCGGAAAAACTTTTGTAACCAAATCAGCAGGTTCCAAAATCGTTTTAAATAATTTCTGAGCAATATCTGATTTATGCCCGTAAGCAGCTATAACAGCAGCGGCGGCAAAACCGCCGAGAGAAAGCAGGGCGCCTTTTTTCAAATTTTTCTTTGCATTTCTTTCAACTCTTTTCTGTTGTTCAGCATCTTCTTTATTTGTTTTGTCAAGATTAGCTATATTATCAAAATTGCTTTTTTTAAAAACTTTCAAAGTAAAAAGATTTTTTGCAAAACTAAGCATATATTCCGCAACAGGAACACATGTACAACCGACAACGAGTGCTGTTTTTGCGGCAATAATTTTTTTATTAATCCCGCCTTTTTGCAATCCCTTATTATTTAAAATATTTTCAAGCGAATCCGTTAAATGGGGATTTTTTGTAATTTTATCAGGGACAATTTTCGGAAGCATTTTTCTTCTCAAAAGAAATTCACCTATCAATGGAGGTGCGAAATAAAAAATACCGGATTCCAAAAATTCCAAAAAGCTCATATCGCCAAAATCTGCAATACTTCTGGCAAACAAAGCTTTAGGAACCCAGTTAGTGACAGTATCTTGAATAAATCTTGTATGAGACAAATTTTCCTGTGACTGAATAAATTTATCAAGAGGTTTAACCGATTTTTTTAAATTTTTATATAAATTATTTTGCTCAAAATTATTAACTTTATTAATCATGACAATCCTTTCAAATAACGCTAAACAAAAAAACTGCCTTTTTTAAAAAGGCAGTTCTAAAATTTTTTATTTGAAAGTATCACATTCGCAACAAAAAATACAAACTGCCGTAATCGGAACTTTGCATCATCATCATATTCATCATCATTGCGTTTGTAATATTGTTCATAATAATTCTCTGGAAAATATTCTATAAGAAAAAAATTTTTTACGCAAGTGCTGTTAACTAATATTTAAAATTTTATCAACCGTTAACTCAAGAGCATTTGTAAGTTCAACTATTTTTCTGACAGTTAAATTCTGTTCACCTCTTTCGACTTTTCCTATGTAATTTGTATGAACATTTGCCAATTCGGCAAATTGTTCCTGAGACAGGCGTTTTTTGGTTCTTTCTACCCTGAAATTTAAGCCGATTTTTCTAAGAACATCTTTATAATCAGTCATAATAAAATTTTATACTATTGACAATGTTCCTTCTACACTATTATAATAGTATATACAGTATTATAATAGTGTATTTATGGAGAAGAAAACATGAAAAGGAACGGTTTTACACTCGCAGAAATTTTGATAACTCTCGGAATTATCGGAGTAGTCGCAGCAATGACAATGCCCGTACTATTTAATAAAACTCAAAACAAAGAACTTCAAACAGCTTTTTTAAAAACTTATTCTGAACTAAGCCAATTAGCACTATTATTTGCAGAAGAAAAAGGTGTTACAATTCCCGAGTACACAGCGAGTGAGAACAACGGAATTTCAGCATCTGATGCAAACTTAATTTTCAGTTATTATAAAGGCTCAACGGCTTTAACATCTTCCGGACAAGGTTCAATGGACGATGACGGCAATTTTATTGCTTTTTATGACATACATTACTTGAACGGCAAAAATTATTCTGGCGGCGGAAACAGTTCAGGAGCAAATTCCTCTTTTTTATGCGATAATACAGGTTTTAGAAATAACCAGTCAGGTGCAATATTAATTTTAAATGATGCCCCCAGACCGGGTGAAAATGGTCCTGTGATTTGTGTTGATATAAACGGTAAAAAACGCCCCAATCGCTATGGTGTTGATTACTTTATGTTTATATTCACGGTAGATGGCAAAGTTTTACCTGTAGGACAAGAGCATAAAAATAACCCTTCATCATGTACCAGCGGCAGCGGCATTTGTGGAAACTTTAATAATATAGGTTCACAATATTGTTCAACAACAAGTACTAATATTTCCCAAAATACATCTTGTGCTTACTATGCACTAACCAATACTCACCCAACTAAGAAAGGAAAAGATTATTGGAATGATTTTTTAGGAGAAGTATATCACAGATAATTGTAAAAATTTCTTAATGAATAAACAAAAAAATTTTTTATTGCATATTATAATTATGTGGTCTAAATATAAGGGGTATATATGAGAATTTCAGCAATTAAGAGTTATCAAACAAATCCGCATTTTAACGGAGAAGGTTCTAACAAAACAAACAGGTTAAAAAATGCAGCAGGAGCAGCAGCTATAGCTTTAGCCTCTGTTGTCCCCGCCGAGGAAGCTGATGCACAAATATTTTATCCTCCTATATATCCGCCGACCTACATAACGGTACCGCCATTACCAACACCGAATACGTTAAACCTTAATCCGGTACCTAATTGCTTCATAGTAGGCGACAACGGAAATGTAGATTATAATAAATCTATGCGCGAAGTTTTCAATGAACTCGATACTAATGAAAACGGAGCAATATCAGCTAATGAAGTAGTAAGAACAGAACGAAAAAATTGGAACAGATACAACATATATTATCCGTTTACCCCTGCACAAGAACAACAAACAAGTGCAAAATTTAACGCCCTTTCGGAAGCTTACAATGAAGAAGACTCAAATCCAAACACTATAAATTATAATGAATATAAAGCTATTATGAATGATTATATGGAAGCAAAACAAGTTTCAGATTTTATAAAATTATTCACACTTCCGGGAATTATGTATCCGCCCCCGCCGCCGCATCACCATCACAGACATGATGTCCCGCCTCCACCGCCGCATCACCATCACAGACATGATGTCCCGCCTCCACCGCCGCATCACAGACACCACAGACATTAATCTATAAAACAGCAAGGATTAATTTTTTAATTAAGATTAATTGCTCTTCTTTTGCCAGAGATAAAATGTCATTTATGTCAGATTTTAAAGATGTTTTTATGGTGTTTGCTTCATCATTCTCAAAATTCAGTAAATCATTTGGAGTAACAGCAAGTATTTTTGCCATTCTCTGTAGAGTTACTACGGATGGCAGACTTTCACCCGCCTCAATCCTTGCAACTTGACGAACATCTATATCAATTAATTCCGACATTTTTTCCTGTGTAAAGTTATGCAGTTTTCTTAAATTTTTAAGTTTTTGTCCGAAAAGTTTTCTGTTCATAAGAGCTCCTTTTAATAGAGGATACTAGGATTTAGAATAAAAAAACATGCTAAAATTATCATTATATAATTGACTTTATGCTATATACACCATATAATATAATATATATATGCAATGGAGGTCATATGACAATTGATAAAGGATTTACTCTTGCAGAGGTCTTAATCACACTCGGCATTATAGGAGTTGTAGCCGCAATGACAATGCCGGCATTAATAAGCAACCATAAAAAAATGGTATTGAAAAACCAGTATAAAAAACTCTACTCCACATTATACCAGGCTTATAATAAATCTGTATATGATGTAGGAGGTGTAACAGATTGTTACCATACAGACCTGGTGACAGGTGTACAGGGAGAATGGGGGAACATAAATTCATGCAAAGATTTTCGAAAGGCCGTAGAAAATAATCTTAAAATAGGGAAAATATGTACCACAAAAGCCGCAGATAACGGCTGTTTACAGCAAGATCAATATAAAGGTCTGGACACGCTGATAACTGATAAGCCTGATTATACCGAAGATGAACTTGAAAATAATAACAAGAACTGCGCAGGCTTAAACAAGAATAGCATAAATAATAATAATCTTGTTTATGTCCTAAATGACGGTTCAATTGTAATCTCTTATCTGAAAGATACTGTACCAATTTCAATGCTTATAGATGTTAACGGACAAAAAGGACCTAATAAATGGGGGCATGATTTATTTAAACTGAGCTTTTCTAAAGACGGAAACAATTATAAATTACTACCTAGCGGATGCGGGATAAATTCTTATGAAAAAGGCGGTGTATCATCATTAGAAATGTGGAAGAGTATGCATAATTAAAAAAACAAAATTTATGCTATAATCTTCCTATGAATTACATATTTTACATATTAATCGTAGTTTCTATAATTTTCGGAGCTATAAACGGCACTCTGACAGATGTTGTTAATTCTATCCTTACCGGAGCAGAGTTATCTGTAAAAGTGGCATTTTCACTTATAGGCATAATGGCATTCTGGCTCGGCATGATGAAAATTGCCGATAAAAGCGGTATAATTAAGTTTATAGCAAAAATAATAAAACCCGTCACAAAAAAATTATTTAATGAAATACCTGAAAATTCTCCCGCTATAGGTGATATTGCAATGGCATTTACAGCAAATGCTTTCGGATTGGCAAATGCCGCAACTCCGATAGGTATTAAAGCTATGGAAGAGTTACAGAAGCATAATAAAGATAAGTATTCGGCATCAAATGCAATGTGTATGTTCCTGGCAATGAGTACTGCAGGTTTTCAAGTAATTCCTGCAACAGTTATAGCTGTTTTGATAGGTATAGGTTACAAAAATCCTACAGAAATAATTGCACCAACTCTTCTGGTGACATCAACAGCATTTTTAAGTGCAATTGTTATTGCGGTTGTATTTCAGAAAATATGGAAGCCGCAGAAAAACTCAAAGGAGGATAAGTAATGTTTCAATCATTAATGAACATAATCTCTCTTTGGGCACTTCCTGCTATTATCATAATCATACTTACAACAGGTTTATTAAAAAAAGTACCGCTTTACGAAACTTTCACAGACGGAGCAAAAGACGGTTTTAAAGTCGCAGTTAATATAATCCCATACCTTGTAGCAATAATTGTTGCGATATCAATGTTTAGAGCTTCGGGAATAATTGAATTTACAGGCAGACTTTTAAGCCCTCTGCTATCACATTTTAATGTTCCTGCAGATACAATTCCGATTATGATAGTACGTTCGCTTTCAGGTTCAGCTGCTCTGGGTGTATTTTCAGATATCGCACATAATCTTGGACCTGATGATTATGCAACAAAACTTTCAGCAGTAATGGTCGGTTCGAGTGAAACTACTTTTTACATTCTTGCAGTGTATTTTGGAGCAGTGGGAATTTCAAAATTGCGCTATGCTCTCATAGTCGGGCTGCTTGCTGACTTCATAGGAATTGTTGCAGCAATCGCGGTCTGTAATTGGATGTTTTAAAATCAGTTTCAACCCAACTCTGAGTATATTTATACGTTTTATTCTTTACAACTGTTTTTACAAGAACTGCATAGCTTATATCTATAAAATTAATCTTTGAAATTCTTTCTATTACATAATCATTACCGCCACAGTTATGACAAAAATGTTTTTCAGGAATGATTTCACCATTTTTTATAAATCCCTTTAATTTAACCCCGCAACATGCACATCGCACAAGAAACCACTGATTTTCTATGAGTTCACCGCAATCAGGACAATACGCATAATCAACATCAGGGTTAATATTTATATGACAACAGGACTTCTTTTTTTTGAACAACTCCAAAATAAACATACTTATAACTTAATGCTAAGTAGAGAAAAGTCAAAAAAAAGAAGAACTTAATACATATTTAAGTTCTTCTTTTTAAACAAAGGTGCTGGCAACGAGTTATCTTCCCGGGCGGTGGCCCGCCGAGTATTGTCACCGAGGTGAGTCTTTACGACCGTGTTCGGGATGGGAACGGGTGTTTTCCTCACTCTTAGTCACCAGCAAGTCTTTTAATCAG